>TARA_R110002020_G_scaffold475974_1_pt1 | contig 27437 bp, 20 predicted proteins | sample TARA_R110002020 | Tara Oceans TARA_R110002020 (sample SAMEA4396489) | marine metagenome | biome: Westerlies Biome; feature: [MES] marine water layer (ENVO:01000295) within the mesopelagic zone...; material: water (ENVO:00002006), including particulate matter (ENVO:01000060) such...
ACAGTAGGCATTGAGCTTGCTCCCGGAAACAACCAAATCGGTGTTTTTTTCGAGGAGTTCGTGCTTCCTGCGGAAGTAGTGTTGTTAGACTCCTTTAATACCACCAATCAAACTATAATGATTGTAGGTGAAGAGGAAGATGATTTCTTTGGAAAAACATCTGGAACTGGATACTCTAGGCTTTCATTTGACCCAGATGTGGCGCTTCCTGAGCCCGACGCACTATTGGACTCGATCTTCTTCAACTTGAATGTCAGGACCATTAGTGGAACTGATCTGGATGAACCTAAGTACTATTCTATCCATAGGCTAGAAGAGCAAATTCTTGATACGCTTTATTATAACTTCGATGAGCTATCGTATGATCAAACTCCTTTGGCTTCTGGCGAAGTAGTTTTTGGGGAAAAAGCTGATACGCTATTGAAACTTCAGGTTACTCCTGAGTTTGCGCAAGAGTTGTTTACTAATTTGAAGGAAGGTCTATATTTTAAGGACATATTCCAGTTTAGAGATTACTTTCCAGGTATTGTCATCAAAGCTAGAGAAGGAGATAATACTTCAATAGGTGTAGGATTGGGAACCAACACTGGCTTTACTACCTATTTCCATTCAGAAGGAGACACTGTCTCAAAAGCCTACACTATCTCAGCTAGTGCGAAGCTTTCAGGAAGTCAAAACGTTGCAGCTGCCAGAAGTTTTAGTGGGATTAAGAGTGATAGAAGCGGTACCCCGACTAGTCAAATCACCGAAACTAAGAAGGCATATGATGTCGGTCCTCTTGTTGGAATGAAGGCAGGGTTAGGGATGACTATAAGGTTGGATACTAGTCCATTTGATGCCTTTCTGGATACGCTATCTGGGATTACATTTAACCAGGTAGTTTTGGAAATGGGCGCAGTGGAACCACAGGATTCTACCCAAAAAGTCCCAAGTAGCATTATAGCTTATTTCACCAATCTCTCCAATGATATATTGACCACTTCAACAGGAATTAAATTAAGTGTTCAGTCTGATGGGTTTCCTCAGGTATATACGGATGAAAATGGAGACGAAGTTCCAAGTACAACTGCTCCTGCTGTATTTGGCTATGATCCAGATGCTAGAATTTATTCTCAGCTAATCACCTCTCATATCAATGCATTGTTTAGAGATAAATTGACAAGAAAAGATTGGTTACTATATGTTGATTCTCCTACTACAGCAGGAGATGATTTTGCAAGATCCTTACGTCAGTTTGCCGTGGATAAAAACAAAATCAAGGTGAAAGTCATCTACTCGAAATCCAGGTAATACAATCAGTTTGATATAAGTGCCACTAATCCACTTCCTAAATTTCAGGAAGTGGATTATTTTTTTTGGCATGAATACTGTTCCTTTGCAGAAGTTCAAATTAACAGCAAGAATTTTTCAATATGTGTGGAATTGTAGCATATGTGGGTCAGCAAGAAGCTTTACCCATTATCATCAAAGGCCTTAGAAGATTAGAATACCGTGGATACGATAGTGCTGGTGTTGCCTTATTAGACAACTCTGGCTTATCTATCTACAAAAAGAAGGGCAAAGTATCAGAATTAGAGAAGCATCTTGAATCCTCGGCAGACTTAAATGCTCACATTGGAATTGGTCATACACGCTGGGCTACTCATGGAGAGCCAAATGATGTGAATGCCCATCCTCACTACTCATCATCTGAGAAATTAGCAATGATTCACAATGGGATTATTGAAAATTACGAGGTTCTGAAGATGGATCTTCAAAAGAAAGGATACACGTTTCAATCAGACACCGATACTGAGGTTTTCATCAAGTTCATTGAAGATATCCAACTGAATAACCACTGCAGTTTAGAAGAAGCCCTAAGACTTGCACTTCATAAAGTTGTCGGTGCTTACGCAATTGTATTGATCAATAAGGAAGAGCCGGATACCCTAATCGCTGCAAGAAAGGGTTCTCCACTGGTGATAGGTGTAGGTGAGGATGAATATTTCTTGGCATCAGATGCTACTCCTATTATCGAATACACTAATAAAGTGGTCTATTTGGATGATTTTGAAATAGCAGTTATCCGTAATAATCGCCTTCAGATTAAAACAATTGAGAATGTAGAGACCAATCCATATATCAATCAATTGGAGATGGAACTGGAAGCAATTGAAAAAGGTGGCTACGAGCATTTCATGCTAAAAGAAATCTATGAGCAACCAAAATCAATTGCTGATTGCTTAAGAGGACGTTTGGATGCAAAGTCTGGGCGGTTAGTTCTCGGTGGATTGAGGGATTACATGAATAAATTCCAAAATGCTGAGCGAATCATTATCACAGCTTGTGGTACTTCTTGGCATGCTGGATTAGTCGCAGAATATCTTTTTGAAGAATTTGCCCGAGTACCCGTGGAAGTAGAATACGCTTCTGAATTTAGGTACAGGAATCCCGTGGTTGGTGAAAAGGACTTTATAATAGCTATTTCTCAATCTGGAGAGACCGCAGACACCTTGGCAGCGATCGAGCTAGCCAAATCAAAAGGAGCTACCATTTTTGGTGTATGTAACGTGGTTGGATCATCCATTCCACGAGCTACCCACGCAGGATCGTATACCCACGCAGGACCAGAAATTGGTGTTGCTTCTACCAAGGCATTTACAGCTCAGATCTCCGTATTAGCGATGATGGCGCTGAAACTTGGTTACCAGCGTGGCACTTTACCAGAAGGTAAATACGTGCAGCTTCTACATGAATTGGAAGCAATTCCTAGCAAGGTAGAAAAAGCCTTGAAGTCCAACGATGCAATTAAGTATATCGCTGAAGAATATAAAGATGTAAGAAATGCACTCTATTTAGGACGTGGATACAATTTCCCGGTTGCACTAGAAGGAGCTTTAAAACTTAAAGAAATTTCTTATATCCATGCAGAAGGATATCCAGCTGCAGAAATGAAACACGGCCCTATCGCCTTGATAGATGAGGAAATGCCTGTTTTCTTTATAGCTACCAAAGATAGTTCTTACGAGAAAGTGGTAAGTAATATTCAGGAGGTAAAAGCTAGAAAAGGCAAAGTGATCGCGGTAGTTACAGAAGGAGACACCCAAGTAAAAGCGATTGCAGATCATGTGATCGAAATTCCTGAAACTCATGAAGCATTTGCTCCACTGGTAGCTGTAGTTCCATTGCAATTACTTTCCTATCATATAGCTGTCTTGCGAGGCTGCAATGTAGATCAGCCAAGGAATTTGGCAAAATCAGTTACTGTAGAATAATCAGTTTGAGACCGTCAATTTTGACGGTCTTTTTTATTTATATGCTTCTTCAGGGCAGGAAGTAGGCACTTCCATATCGGCAGCACAGGCATTCCCATACGTTTTGCCATCGCAATCACAAACTGGAGCATAATCCATTGTACAAGCCCACTCTCTGATCCTTTCTTTGTCAATACATTCTTCTAAAGGCTCTTCCTTTTCACAAGCTGCTGTGAAAGGGAAATCAAACAAATGAGTAAAAGTATAGCCTGCTTTATGTCTAAAGGATGAAATAAACATCAAAATGCTACCTCCCAAGCGAATTTTTAAGTTAGGCTGTATATTCTGCCTCCCGATAAATTTGCCTACTTTTGCGCAGCGATTAAAACACTATGCTGGATAAATTACAATCAATAAAAGAACGTTTTGAAGAAGTAGGTCAATTGATCATTATGCCGGAATCTATGGCAGATATGAGTAAATACGCCAAGCTGACAAAGGAATATAAAGACCTAGAGAAAATTGTAACTGTTTACGATGAGTACAGCTTAGTCTTGCAAAATATTGTCAGTTCAAAAGAGGTCCTTGATAAGGAAAAAGATGCGGATTTCAGGGAGATGGCGAAAGCAGAGCTGGAAGAGCTAAGACCTCGAAAGGAAGAGCTTGAAAATGAACTGAAGCAGCTTCTGATACCAAAAGATCCCAATGATGCTAAAGATTGTATTCTGGAAATCAGGGGGGGCGCAGGAGGCGATGAAGCATCTATTTTTGCGGGGGATTTATTCAGAATGTATCAACGATTCTGTGAGCGTGAGAATTTGAAGCTTACTGTATTGGATTTGACTTTTGGATCTGCTGGCGGATATAAAGAGATTATTTCTACGATTTCAGGTGGCGATGATGTATACGGTAGGATGAAATACGAGTCAGGGGTTCACCGTGTACAGCGAGTACCTGCTACAGAATCCCAAGGGCGAGTTCATACCTCCGCGGCCTCAGTGGCAGTTTTGCCAGAGATGGATGAGGTGGAGGTTAACATCGATATGAATGACGTACGAAAAGACACTTATTGCTCTTCTGGTCCAGGAGGTCAATCTGTAAACACAACTTATTCAGCAGTTCGATTGACTCATGAGCCTTCAGGATTGATTGTAACTTGTCAGGATGAAAAATCGCAGATCAAAAACTTTGAGAAGGCACTGAAAGTATTGCGATCCAGGCTTTATGAAATTGAGCTTGCAAAGCACAATGATGCAGTAGGAGCTCAGCGTAAATCAATGGTGGGATCAGGGGATCGATCGGACAAAATCCGTACATATAATTATCCGCAGTCTCGTGTGACCGATCATAGAATCAATAAAACTGTGTATAACCTCCCCGAGGTAATGGATGGGCATATTGAGGATTTTATATCCGCTTTGAGATTTGCTGAAAATCTTGATAGGATGAATAACAGTGGATTAGAGGATTAGGCTGATCATTTGCATAAAATCCATCAGAATTTTATTGATTCTGCGATTAGCCTATTATCTTGAAGAATTAACCATCAGACTTTTATGATTATTACAGGAGAAAGAGAAATACGTCTAGTGACTTGGAATGAGGCTCATTTCCATCAACTGTATCCTCTTGCTAATAATCCGAAAATTGCGATGAATCTGAAGGATAGTTATCCTCAGCCGTATACCATCCACGATGCCCGTCATTGGATAGAGCATAATCAGAAATATAATCCGCCTCAAAACTTCGCTATAGAGTTTGAAGGAAGATTGGCTGGTTCGGTGGGTTCTGACAGAGGGAAGGATGAGCTCAGGACGAATATGGAGCTAGGTTTTTGGATAGGAGAGCCTTTTTGGGGAAAAGGAATAGCAACTGAAGCAGTTAAGCTTTACACCAAATATATTTTTGAGAAATTTGACATCGAACGAATTTTTGCCCAAGTCTATGATTTCAACGGGCACTCCATGAATGTCTTGGAAAAAGCAGGGTATTTTCCTGAAGCTATTTTGAAGAAAGCATTTGTGAAAAATGCCACTGTGGGCGATATTTTCCAGTACGTCAATATTCGTGGAGAGCAACAATAGTCTGTAGCTTTGTCTATTACTTTACTATTACCTTTCTGATCAACAGGTTCGATTCAGTTTGAAGTTGGATTAAATTCATGCCTTTAGGAAGATGTTCCAGCGTGATTTCTTTGGTTTCATTTGATAAGTCTAGTGATTGGACGACTTGCCCAAAAGCATTGATTACGTGAAGTTTTTTATAATTCCCAGAGCCTAAATGTATGGTCACAGTTCCAGAGGACGGATTTGGGAAAAGACGAATGTTTAAGTCTTCCTGCTCAGGTAAAGCTGTAATTACATCCACATTTACATTCAATATTCTGGCTTCTCCCTCATTGCATTCATTTTCCGGAGTGACACTAAGCTGATAATCACCTTCTTTTTCCCAAAACACTGTTACTTTTTCAGTTCCTTGCCCCTGAATTATGGTACCACCTTGATTTGAGATTTGCCAATTGAAATTCACGTTTTCTTGGACTGATACCTCATATTCTGCTTCCCATAAACCTACTTGAGTATCTCCAGTTATTTCTCCTGGTTGATCTGGAGGCATATTCACTACTATTGGCTTGACTACAGGCGCTGCTTTTCCGCAGTAATTTTCCTGCATTACGCGTAATTCTTGAGTTCCAGCGACATTCCATTTTACTTGTATTTCTGATGTTCCTTGCCCAGCTAGTACCTCACCGCTAGAAGTTTCCCATGTATAGGTCACTCCTTCTAGATTCGGAAGCGAGTAGGTAGCTTCTTCATTCATGCAGACAGAACCATTCCCTGTTATTGTCATTTCTGCAGGAGGAAGGCCCGAAACAAGCACTTCCATTGACGAGGTTTTTCCATTCCCACAGAAGTTTTCCATGCTAACGAATATGCCATTTCTGCCTGGTGTTTTCCATAAGACTTCTACCTGATTTGTTCCTTGTCCTGAGATCACTTCCCCACCATCTACTCTCCAAACTAATTGTGCCCCCGGAATACCTGCATCCATTATTGAATAGTTTACCGAGCTTAAGCATACTTGATTCTCTCCTGAGATTTCGCTGAGTCCAGTGGGTTGAATGCATTCATATCTTAGGATGGTGCCATCTTCGCCTACGGCAAAGGCTATCGTGGGGGTTCCTACACTTATACCTGTAAGATTTCGTATCGTACCACTTGGAATCTTGATCCAAGATTCTCCTCCATCTTTTGTCTGAAGTACCAGTCCGTTGTCACCAGAAATAAATCCTAGGTATTCATCCCAAAAGTCTACTGAGTTAAAATTCTCCACGAAAGGAACCTCAATTTTCCTCCAAGACTTTGCCATGTCTTCAGACTTTAGAATTACCCCTTTATCACCTACAATCACAGCAGTACTAGAGTCTAACTTTGACAAGGAGTTTAGATTTTCCGAAGTTAATTTTGGGAGGTTTTCCCAGGTATTTCCTCCGTTCGACCAGCTGATTTGACCATTGTCGCCCATTGCAAATCCCACTTGGTAATCAAAAAAGGTGATATCTCTTAGGTTTTCACTGGTATTCGTTTGAATTCCAGTAGTATTCCAAGTTCCACCGGAGTCGAAAGATCTGGCGATGTACCCGTGGGTTCCGGTGATATAGATTACCGATGGGGCAAAAAGGAAAAAGCCTGTTATTGTTTCTGAAGTTTGCGCTGGGACAGGCACCCAAGAGGAACCACTATTACCAGTTCTGTAGATTTTTCCTGCTGCCGCTCCAACATAACCGAAGGATGTATTCCAGAAATCCATTCCTACTATATCAATTTCCTCTGGAAGAGGTCGATAAACCAAAGAAGTTGCTCCGTTGCCGGTGGCATAATCTGCACCACGTTGACCTGTGATATGTCCAGCTCGATCAGTTTTAAAATCAATTCCAGAAAAATCGTTTCTAATTCCGGCAAGACGCTGGGTATAACTGCTTCCTGCATTAGTGGAGGATAGTATGTAGCCATCTTGACCAATTGCGTAGACAAGGTTGCTTAATGGCTTGAAAGATAATCCGTTAAGATTTCGAGTATTTGTGACGCCTAAATTGGCTTTGCCAAAAGTAGTACCTGAATTGGTAGACCTAAGTGCTGTGGCTAAATCACCTACAATGGTGACAATCCGAATATCTACTGTACTTACTTCGACTTTCTTAAGGGCAGTAGTCACTGGTGAAACTTGTGCAAGCCAAGTTTCACCGCCATCAAGGGTTTTGATGATATTTCCTTCATCACCTACTGCATAGCCTATTAGGGTTGTAGAAAAAGCAATGCCATTTAGATTTGTACTGAGTCCGGAATTCAAAGGAACCCATTTGTTTCCTCCATCATAAGTCCTCAAGATTATGCCTTGGTTTCCTACTGAATAGGCTGTGTCCGAATTAACAAAGGTGACGTCGTTTAGCGGCTTTGTCGTTCCAGAAGTGAGCTTGAGCCAACTTTCACCTTTATCAGTGGATACTAAAATTTCACCGCCATCTGAGGTAGCGAACACTTTATTAGATGGGGAGATAGCTAGGCTTTTCAAATTCCGGGTTGATCCTGATGAAATCTGATTCCAAGTATTTCCAGCATCTTCAGTTCTTAGAATTAATCCTTTTTCCCCGACTACAATACCTGTTTGCTTATCCCAAAAGGCTACATCTAATAATTTCCCCTCAAAACTAACAGGGAGTTCTTCCCAAGAAATTCCTCCATCGCTGGTTTTTATAATGAGGTTTTCACCAACAGTAAATCCCAAATTTTCATCTATCCAAGTAATAGATTCCAAGTCTAATCCCCAGCTCTGCATTCTGATCCAGGTTTGGGAAAAAAGTTCAGTACTCAGAAACATCCCAATTAAAAATAGACCAATAGTTTTTTGCATGTGCATAGTTTAATAGTCAAAAATAAGTTATTTCATGCTAATAATTTTTGTCCAAGCCCCGTGCATCTCAGTTGATAATTTGACTCTTCACTTACAATGTCACAAGGTTAAATTTCAAATTTTCTTTAGGACTTGGCAAATATAAATGTTTGTGAGGGCGCTTATTGAAATAAAGAATTTCGCCGAATATAAACTATGATGTGTAGTTTTATCTTGTCTACAATTTAATAACCTCATGAAGCAAATACCATATATTCTAGTTCTATCATTGTTGCTTTTCGCATGTGGCCCACGAGAACGCGTTTCGAAGACTGTTTTTGATGAAGTAAATAGCTCAATGGAAGCCAAAAAACTCTCTGATGCCCAAATCACGGAGGAAGCACTAGTCTGGGGCGACTCAATTTCCACTGAAGCTCAAGCGCAATTCATGGAAAGTCTTCAAAATGCTGTTCAACAAGGAGGATTTGAAGGAGCTTTAGCTTTTTGTAACCTGAATTCCGCTCCAATTACGGAGGAGTTAAATTCCAAGCATGGCGTAACAATTCGGAGGACTTCTAACCGTGCCAGAAATATGAAGAATCTGCCAACTGAAGAGGAGCTGCAAATTCTTGAAGCGTATGAATATAACATGGAGAATAGCATAGAAAATGAACCAAATATTCAAAGAATTGAGGGGGGAGAAGTTTTGCTTTATACCAAAGCAATTGTCATTTCTTCAGAATTTTGTTTGGCTTGTCATGGCGAACCGGAAAAGGATATAAATGCACATGTTTTAAACAAGATAGATTCTCTTTATCAAGGAGATTTGGCAAGGAATTTTGAAGTCGGAGATTTGAGAGGAATGTGGTCGTTAAGGCTTCCGAAAAAATCTGTTGTAAATAGATTATAGCAATCGATTGAATAGCATTTGAAGGGCGTTTTTCTTCTTTTTTTAATTTTTGTCCATTCAAAAAATTCATGTTATTGTACATTTTTTATTGATATAATACAATTATGATCGCTTAATTGTCTAGTTACGTTACTTTTCAGTCAACATTCAGTCAATTATTGGCAATAAACAGTTTGGTTTTACAAAAGCATAGGGGGACATTAGATTGTTAAATTTTATTAATTAATAATAAACCCCTATGCCAATGAGAAACTTTACTCATTTAAAGCTATTCAGCATGACATTAATTTTTTGTCTTGGACTGATTAGTTCAGCATTCGCCCAGACCCAGGAGGTGTCTGGTGTGATTATTTCAGGAGAGGATAATTTGCCTCTGCCTGGTGCCTCTGTTCTCGTCAAAGGCACGACAAATGGTACCGTCACTGATATGGACGGTAAATTTACACTTAACGTTTCAGGTCCAACCGATGTCTTGGTGATATCATTTATAGGTTTCACTCCTATGGAAGTGGAAGTCGGATCCAAGACGGTTTTTGATCTTACCTTATTACCTGATACCAAATCTTTGGAAGAAGTGATCGTAGTAGGTTATGGTGAGCAGAAAAAAGAGACGATTACTGGTTCGGTAGCTACTGTAAAAGGTAAGGAACTGACGAAATCTCCAGCGATGAACCTTTCCAACTCCATCGCAGGTCGTATGGCTGGCGTGGTAGCAGTAACCAGAGGTGGAGAACCGGGCTATGATGGCGCTGGAATCCGTATCCGTGGTTCTAATACATTGGGAAACAATGATGCTTTGATTGTTATTGATGGTATCCCAGCGAGAGCAGGTGGTTTGGATCGATTGAATCCAAATGACATTGAAAGTATCTCCGTATTGAAGGATGCATCTGCAGCGATCTATGGTTCGAGGGCTGCCAACGGAGTAATTCTTGTGACTACTAAAAGAGGTGGTACCGGAGCACCAGAGTTGACATTCCAAGTGAATCAGGGATGGGCTCAGCCTGCCTTGCTACCACAATTGGCAAACGCTGCCGAGTATGCGAATGCGCTGAATGAATTAAACATCTATGAACTCCCTACAGAAGAATGGGCAGCAGCTAACGAAGCTTACAAGCAGAATGGAGAATATACTAGACCGGGTGGTCAAGTACGTAGTGCACCATATACACCTGAGGAGATTGAGTTGTATAGAAATGGTTCGGATCCTTGGAACTACCCTGATACTGACTGGTATGGTGAAACGCTTAAAAACTGGTCTCCTCAAAGCAGATATAACTTACAATTAGTAGGTGGTAGCGAAAATGTCAAGTACTTGACTTCTTTGGGATATCAAAATCAAGATGGTTACTATAAAAATTCTGCGACTGGATACAAGCAGTATGACTTTCGTATCAACCTAGATGCAAATGTCAATAAATATATAAAAGTTGGGCTAGGAATTATGGCAAGAGAGGAATATAGATTCTTCCCTACAAGAGGTGCAGGAGCGATCTTCCGTATGCAAATGAGAGGAAAGCCGAATCAGCCGGCTTACTGGCCAAACGGAAAGCCTGGGCCTGATATTGAAAATGGTGAAAATCCTGTGGTAATTACTACAGATCAGACAGGTTACAATAGAGATAAAAGAGACTATATCCAGACCACAGGTAACTTGGAGATCAAAATACCAGGAGTAGAAGGATTGAAATTTACTGGTACTGCAGCTATTGATAAATATATCCGCTATACAAAAAACTGGCAAATTCCATGGACCTTATATGAAAAAGGGAATGGCTTCGAGGCAGATGGAGTTACTCCAGTATTAGTGCCTAGTAAAAGAGGGCCAGCTGAGCCAAATTTGAGTGAATATACAAGCCAGCAGTTGAATGTGCTGCTTGGTGGGGTATTGAACTATGACAAAACGTTCAATGATATTCATACAATCAACGTAGTCGCTGGTGTAAACCGTGAGACTATTGACGGCAACGACTTCGGTGCGTATAGGAGATTCTTTATATCTACTGCTATTGACCAGTTATTTGCGGGTGGTGATCTTCAGAAAGATAATTGGAGTGGTGCAGAAACATTTAATAGAGCTCGTTTGAACTACTTCGGTAGAGTTGCTTACAATTACAAAGAGAAGTATTTGGCAGAGTTCCTTTGGAGATATGATGGCTCTTACATCTTCCCTGAAGATACTAGATTTGGCTTCTTCCCAGGTATCATGCTAGGATGGGTTGTTTCTGAAGAAAACTTCTGGAAAAATTCCCTTGGGAAATCTTTTGATTTCTTTAAAATCAGAGGTTCTTGGGGTCAGCTAGGTAATGATCAGATCGGTGAATATCAATACCTATCTACTTACGGATTCAGCTCCTATATTATTGGAGAATCACAAACTAAGACGCTTTACGAAACAAGAATTCCTAATAAAGCTATTACCTGGGAGATTGCAAATAATTCGAACATAGGTTTTGAGGGACAATTCTTACAAGGGAAAATATTCTTCGAGTTTGATATGTTCTACAATAAGCGTACAAATATTCTTTGGCAGAGAAATGCTTCTGTACCTCAAACCACTGGACTTTCTTTGCCTGCAGAAAACATAGGAGAAGTGGAAAACAAAGGTTTTGACTTGAATGTTGGTATAAGAGGTGGCAAAGGTGAATTCCAATGGTCGGCTAGCGTAAACGGTGGTTATGCTAAGAATAGCATATTGTTCTGGGATGAATCACCAGGGGCGCCTGCGTGGCAGATGTCAACCGGCAGACCTATGAATACAGGTTTGGTTTATCAATATGATGGTGTATTCCCTGACCAGCAGTCTATTGATGCTGAAACTATTGATTATTCATCTATTACCAATACACTTCGTCCTGGTGATATGAAATACAAAGACATTGGAGGTCGAGATGAGAATGGCAATCTAGTGATGGTTCCAGACGGAAAGATAACACCAGATGATAGAGTTCGTTTGGATGCAAACACTGTCCCTACTTTCCAAGGTGGGATCAACTTAGCTGCAAACTGGAAAGGGTTTGACTTGTCGATCTTGCTACAAGGTGCAGCGGGTGCTCGTCAATATATAAGTGCAGGTGAGTCTGGAAATATTGGTAACTACCTATCAGATATCTATGATAGCAGATGGACTATAGACAATCCTAATAGCACTGATCCAAGAATTGCTAATAGAAATGACCAGTATTGGTCAAGCGGAAACGATTATTGGTTTAGAAGCAATGATTACTTGAGATTGAAAAACGTAGAGATTGGTTATAACATACCGGCACATCTTACCGAGAAAATCGGAATCAAAAATGCAAGATTCTATGTAAATGGTTTGAACTTGATCACTTGGAGTAAAACGAAAGTTTATGATCCCGAGTCAGATGCAGCTACTGGACAATATTATCCTCAGGCTAGGGTAATCAACACTGGTCTTTCTGTTTCATTCTAAATAATCCGAAAAAATGAAAAGAAATATAAAATACTTAATTACGCTATTTGCAGCGAGTTTAACAATCGCTAGCTGTAATAGTGATTTCCTAAATACAGAGCCACTTGGTGAAATATCTGAAGCTGCCGTATGGACAGATCCAGCATTGGCAGAAGCATTTGTAACTGGTATTTACCAAGGTTTTGGAAATGGAGGCTTTAACGAAGAAATGGTTGCTTCTTTAACAGATGAGGCAATTTTCACCCATCCCGGCCGTGGTCTTAACACTGTCACAGAAGCAAGAGTAAACGCTGCTGATGTTGGATGGAATAATGCAGGTAATAGAACTTGGAACTGGCAAAGACTGTACAGCTATATTCGTCGCGCTAACCTTGCAATAAGTGAACTTTCAGAACCCCAGTTTGAAAATGATGGAGGAATTGTGGATCGCTTACTAGGTGAAGCTAAATTCATGAGAGCTTACTATTATCACGATTTAGCAAGATATTTTGGAGGTGTGCCTTTGGTGGATCGTCCTTATGAGTTGGGTGAAGAAACCTACGAGGTTCCAAGATCGAGTTGGGAAGAAACAATTAATTTTATTCTTGCTGATTTAGATGATGCAGCTCAATTACTGGAAGGAAAAAGTATGGCTTCTGGCCGCACAAGTGAATTGGCGGCTTTAGCCCTGAAGTCGAGAGTTCTTCTTTATGCAGCAAGTGATCTTCATGATGGTCCTACTGCAACTGGAAACTCTACAACTTTGGCAAGCTTTGGCGATATCGGGTTGCTTGCTTATACTGGAGGGAATCAAACTGAAAGATGGCAAAAAGCTCAGGCTGCAGCGAAAGCAGTTCTTGATAAAGCTTCTGGTAATCTATATGGTCTTTCTGAGCCAGTTTCTCATGAAGAAGGTATCCAAAATTATATCAATAATTCCATGGCCAGAAATGGTGGTGAAAAGGAGATTATTTTAGCTAGATACTTTATCAATGCAAACCAAGAGAACGGTGGCCGTCAAGGACTATATAACGGACCAAATGGCTACAACAACTGGGCTGGAAATAGCCCTATTCAATTGTTGGTAGATGATTACGAAATGATGGATGGTACTGAGTTTGACTGGTCAAACCCAGCCCAAGCTGCTGCTCCATATGAAAACAGAGATGCTCGTTTCTACGCTTCTATCTTGTATGATGGAGCACAGTGGAAGCCAAGATCTACAGCTAATCAGCCAAAAGATCCTTTGGGACAGATCCAAACTGGTACTTATGAAGTAACTGATGCATCAGGAGCTAAAGTGCCACACTTTGGTTTGGATACTAGAAACAGTTCTATTGAGGATTGGAATGGTAGTTACACTGGGTATTATGTGCGCAAGTTTGTTGATGCTGATCCATCAATTGTAGATCAAAATACTTGGCAAGAAGTTCCATGGCCAACTATCAGATATACAGAAATAGTTCTGAACTATGTAGAAGCATCTATCGAATTAGGTCAAGAAGATGAAGCCCGTAACTGGCTGAATCAAATCAGATATCGAGTAGGACAGCCAGCTATTACAGATACTGGAGATGATTTGGTTGATGCTTATCGCAACGAAAGGCGCATTGAAATGGCGTATGAAGAACAGAGATTTCATGATGTGCGTAGATGGATGATAGCCGAGGAGACTATCGGCCGCCAGGCTAATATTATAAATATTACTGGTACACTAAAGCCAGGAAAGACTCTCTCAACGTATCGTTACGATACTGATTTATACAATTATGTATATAAAGTTCAACCTATTGATCCAGGAAAGGAAAATAGACTCTGGCTGGATAAAATGTATTTCTTCCCTATTCATAGAGATGAGATAAATAGAAATTCAGTCCTAATCCAAAACCCTGGATTCGAGTAATCAGAACTCTTCTTAATTTTTAATCTAAGCCATTCCGTTTGGGATGGCTTAGATTATTTTAGATTATGACAAAACGAAATTACCTTTCAGTTTTGGTGATCAGTATTTTGATGATGTCTTGCTCAGAAAATGACAAGTCAAACCAAGCTGATATTCCCCCAATTTCCAATACCCCTTCACTCTTTACGTTATTGTCTCCCGAGCAGACCGGGATCACTTTTTCCAATAAAATTGAAGAGAGCCTTAATCTCAATGTGCTTATGTACGAGTACCTCTACAATGGTGGAGGTGTTGCCGTGGGAGATTTGAATGGAGATGGATTGGATGACATTTATTTTTCTGCCAACGTAAGTGGCAACCAACTTTACCTGAATCAGGGAGATCTCAAATTCAAAGAAACAGCTCAAGCTTCCGGTGCTACGGGAAGATCTGGTCCTTGGAAGACCGGAGTTGTATTCGTCGATATCAACGGCGACAATAAACTAGATATTTATCAATGTTACTCTGGAAATCTTCCTACAGAGAAACGGACGAATGAACTTTTTGTCAATCAGGGAAATGATGACAATGGAATTCCAATTTTTAAAGAAATGGCTGAGGAGTATGGTATTGCTTCAAACTCCCCAAGTACAAGTGCCAGCTTTTTCGATTTTGACCTTGACGGGGATCTGGATCTTTTCCTCCTGAATCACAATACCAAATCCATCCAAAATCAGGATGTAAATTTGACAAAAGTACTAATGCAGGAGAAGCATGAAGCAGGATCTCAACTTTTCGAAAATAGAGAAGGCAAGTTTGTGGAGGTCACTCAGAATGCAGGGATTTCTAGTTCGAGTCTTTCTTATGGTTTGGGATTGGCTGTTTCGGATATTAATCAGGATGGATGGCCAGATATCTATATTGGTAATGATTATTCAATGCCAGATTATCTCTATATCAATCAAAAAAACGGAACTTTTAAAGATGAGATTCTAGAGCGTCTGGGGCATACTTCGCATTTTTCCATGGGAAATGACATCGCCGACTTCAACAACGACGGTCTTCAGGATATTTTCACCTTGGACATGCTTCCTGAAGGAAACGAAAGGCAAAAACTTCTCCTTGCACCAGATAATTTTGAATTGTTTGAGCTGAACGTGAACAAGGGCTTTCATCACCAATACATGCGGAATATGCTGCATGTCAATTCTGGAGATGGTACTTTTCAGGAAATAGGACAACTGGCAGGAATGTCGAATACAGATTGGAGCTGGTCATCTCTTTTTGCGGATTTTGATAACGACGGTTGGAAAGACCTTTTTGTCACCAATGGCTATTTGAGAGATTACAACAACCAAGACTTTCTCAAATACATGGATAATTACGTACGGACTTCTGGAGGAAAGCTAAAGCGTGAGGACTTGCTGAACATGGTCAAGAACATGCCATCTTCTAATCTGACCAATTATATTTTTCAAAATAACGGAAACTTAACCTTCCAAAATCAAACTTCGGCCTGGGGAGTCAACCAAACGGCAAATAGTAGCGGTGCAGCTTACAGCGACCTAGACAATGATGGTGATCTGGATCTTATTGTCAACAACATTAACAGTCCTGCTTTTATTTTTGAGAATCAAGCAACTCAGCAGAAGGGTGGGAGTTTTTTGAATATTAAGCTGGCTGGATCAGAGATGAATTCCTCTGCTCTTGGTGCCAAAGTAAGTGTTTTCACAGGTAATGATATTCAAATAGTAGAGCAAAACCCCTATCGCGGCTACCAGTCTTCCGTGTCGACTACACTTCATTTTGGCTTGGGAGATATTTCCACAATAGACTCGCTACTTGTGGTTTGGCCTGGCGGCAAAGTCACGAAAGAAGTTGACATCGCTACAAATCAAACTCTCGAATTAAAGCAGTCTGAGGCAAAAAGTACTTCCAGCTTTCAAGCCGAAAAAACTACCGTTTTTCTTACTGCGAAATTTGAATTGAACACCGAAAAAGGAAGATCATTCAACGATTATAAAAGACAACCCCTATTAATTAATCCGGTTTCTGGCAATGGAAAGGCAATGGTTTATGCTGATTTCAACGGGGATGGACGGGACGATTTAATTGTTGGAGCTGGCTCTAATGCAGCAGCATCATTTTATTTGCAGTCCTCGGTTGGATCTTTTGTGAAGCAGAATACCAAGGTTTTTGCTGCTTATGCTGGATCTGAGGATTCGGATGCATTGGCCTTTGATGCCAATGGAGATGGTTTTCTTGATCTGTATGTTGCTAGTGGAGGTATTTATGACTTCAATGTTGGCGATGATGTCTTGCGCGATCGTCTGTATTTGAATGACGGGAGAGGCAATTTTACATTAGGGTCTGAGTCTCTACCCACAGAGGCTTTTCCCACGGGTACAGTTCAAGTCGGAGATTTTAATTTTGATGGAACACCCGATTTATTTGTGGGTGCTAGAATCAATCCAGGCCAATTTCCAACTTCACTTGGAGCGAGGATCTGGGTAAATGATGGCAAAGGAACCTTCTCAGATCAGACCAAAGCGCTTGCACCTACTTTTGTGAATTTGGGAATGCTGACTGATTCGGGATTGACTGATTTGGACGATGATGGGAAGCCAGAATTAATTGTATTAGGAGAAGCCATGCCAATTCAGATTTTTTCTTTCCAAGAAAATCAATGGAAGGAAACCACCTTGGATTACTTCGAAAAGCATGAATTTGGTTTCTGGAATGACTTGACGCTTGCCGATTGGGATGGGGATGGCAAGGTGGAGGTCCTAGCCGGAAATCTAGGGACGAACTCACAAATCAAAGCAAGCAGTACTCAGCCGGCTGAAATCCTCTATAAGGATTTTGATGGAAATGGATCAGTGGATGCATTCTTAGGATATTATATTCAAGGTGAAAAATATCCAGCTGCTAGCCGGGATGAGATTTTGGGTCAGGTTCTTTACCTAAAAAAGAGATATTTAGACTTTAAGTCTTTTGCCAATGTGAAAATGAATGAGCTATTCACTCCTCAGGAAAGAGAAGGAACAAATTCAATTTTTATCAATAGTCTGGAGACAACTTATTTCGTAAGAAATTCTTCTGGAAAATTTGAACCAAAAGTGCTTCCAATACAGTCTCAATTTTCACCAGTATTTGCATCAGCTGCCGTAGATGTGGATGGAGATGGTAACTTAGATATGGTGCTTGGAGGCAATACAGACTATGGAAAATTGTATTTCGGAAAATACGATGCGAGTCAAGGTGTCGTTTTGCTCGGTGATGGCAAAGGTCGATTTACCAATGCAACGAAAGCACAAAGCGGATTGAATCTTAAAGGAAACGTCAGGAGAATTATTGCTGGCAAGGATCTGATGCTAATTTATTTGGATGAATCCGCGGTGAGCATTTATTCTATCCATCCATCACAAACGGACTAAATTCCAAACCCTATACTCTTATATTTATTGATTAAGTTTTTGTTTTAACATGTTTAAAAAGAACCCTAAATACCTAGTGATCGGCACGTTGATGCTGATGAGTTTTGATGTTAATGATTCCAATTTTGAATCTTACACCCAGAAAATCCCTGGCACTGAAGTTACTTTCCAAATGACGCCAATTCCTGAAGGGACTTTTTTGATGGGTTCGGATAGATCCGATGATGAAAAGCCTACACACGAAGTGAGTATCGCTCCTTTTTGGATGGGAACTCATGAAGTGACTTGGGATGCATTTGAACTTTTTCTAGACAAAAACTATGAAGTTGCTATTTCAGAAGGCCCAATTGGTGAGCTAGTGGATGGATTGTCCCGGCCAAGTATGCCTTATTTGGATATGACTTTTAATATGGGAAAAGAAGGCAAGCCAGCCATCGGAATGACCCAGTACGGAGCTATCCAATATTGCCACTGGCTTTATCTGAAAACTGGTATCTTCTACCGTCTTCCTACAGAAGCAGAGTGGGAATATGCTGCAAAAGCTGGATCAAAGACCCGGTTCTTTTTTGGCGATGACCCTTCTCAATTAGGAGATTATGCATGGGTTAAAGAGAATTCTGAAGAGATAACTCATCCCATTGGAGAGAAAAAACCTAACCCGTGGGGACTCTACGATATTTATGGAAATGTGCTTGAATGGACCTCAGATCAATACGAGCCTGACTTCTATGCTCAATCGCCATCTGAGAACCCTGCTAACCCATCTACAGAGCTCTATCCTAGAGTAGTTCGTGGAGGTTCATATGATACAGAAACTGCTGAAATAAGCTCTACTAAACGATTTGTGAGTTCTCCGGATTGGAAGAGAATTGATCCTCAGATCCCTAAAAGTCAATGGTGGTTTCCCGAAGCACCCTTCCTAGGATTGAGACTGGTAAGGCCGCAAGTCCCACCTAGTCCGGAAGAAATTATGGCTTACTATCAAGCCGCTCCTATAACTGATTATTAACCCTTAATACCTATACTTATGAAAATCGAAAATTCACGTAGGGATTTCATCAAAACTTCTGCTTTGGTAACTGGCGGATTGATGACTACTCCTTTTGTTTTGCCAGGAGCCTATGCTGCTCCTGTGAATGAATTGAAAGTTGCTTTAATTGGCTGCGGTGGGCGAGGTACCGGCGCTACTTTTCAAGCTTTAGCCACTGGACACAACATCAAAGTAGTCGCTATGGCAGATGCCTTCAGAGATCGCTTGGATAATGCATACAAAGCACTGAGCGAAAAATATGCGGACAAACTTGCAGTAACTGAAGAAACGAAATTTGTCGGTTTTGACGCATATAAAGATGCGATGGCGCTCGCAGATGTAGTGATTCTTGCTACTCCTCCAGGTTTCCGTCCTATGCATTTCGAAGAGGCTGTGAAGCAAGGTAAGCAAATCTTCATGGAGAAGCCTGTAGCTGTAGATGCTGCCGGAATCCGTAAAGTTTTAAAAGCCGCGGAAGAAGCAAAAGCAAAAAAACTAAATGTGGTGGTTGGTCTTCAGAGACACTATCAGGCAAATTACATAGAGACTATCAAACGTATCCATAATGGTGACATTGGTGATATCATTAATGGCCAAGTGTATTGGAATGATGGTGGTGTTTGGGTGAGAGAGCGCCAGCCAGGCCAAACTGAGATGGAATACCAAATGAGAAACTGGTATTATTTCAACTGGCTTTGCGGAGATCATATCAATGAGCAACACGTGCACAACATCGATGTGGCCAACTGGGTGAAGCAAGGTCCACCGGTGAAAGCTGAAGGTACGGGAGGAAGATTGATTCGTACAGGTAAGGAAAACGGGGAAATCTTTGATCACCACGTGTTGACTTATACCTATGCAGATGGATCTGTGATTCACAGTGAGTGCCGTCACTTCCCAGGGGCTCAAAACCGTGTGGATGAAAGCTTCCAAGGTACCAAAGGAACTGCTTATCTAAGTGCTGGAAACTATGGTACGCTAAAAGACTGGAAAGGCAATGTGCTATACGAACATGATCGAAAAAATCAGCCAAACCCTTATCAAGTAGAGCACGACCAGCTTTGGGCAGCTTTATTTAATGGGGAATATAAATTTGCAGATGCTCAAAATGCTGCGAATAGTACGATGACAGCTATTATGGGAAGATATGCTACCTATTCTGGTAAGCCATTGACTTTTGATGAGGCAATTAATGGAACTGTAGATTTGATGCCTGAGACCTTAGCGTGGGATGCTATGCCTAAACTAGTGCCTGGTCCAGACGGATATTACCCACATGCTATTCCTGGTAAAACAAAAGTAGTTTAATCATGGAAAGAAGAGGATTTATTAAGAAAGTAGGCTTAGGAAGCACCCTTTTGGGTGTTTCGGGCGCTATGAGTGTGCCTTCCTTTGCGGCTAGTAAAGCTGAGCCTACCTTTAATATGGATTTCGCTCCGCACTTTGGGATGTTTAGAAATTCTGCCCCAGGTGGGATTGTCGATGAATTGAAATTCATGGCCGATCAAGGATTTAGGTCCCTTGAAGACAATGGAATGCTAGGCAGATCCGTAGAGGATCAAGCGCTTATCGGCAAAACTCTCGAATCTCTGGGTATGAGAATGGGTGTGTTTGTGATTGATGGGGGCGAAAATTGGAAGACTTCTTTGACAACTGGCAAGAAAGAACACGAGGATTTATTTGTGGATACTTGCAAGAAATCTGTAGAAGTAGCCAAGCGTGTTGGGGCAAAATGGATGACCGTAGTTCCTGGATATTTCGAAAGAAATCTCCCTATGGGAGTACAGACAGGAAATGTCATTGAAGCTTATAAGCGCGGTGCTGAAGTATTGGAAAAAGAGGGATTGGTGATGGTAATGGAGCCATTGAGTGATAATCCTGATCTTTTCCTTCGTCATGCAGACCAATCCTATATGATTTGCAAGGCTGTAGATAGCCCTGCTTGTAAGATTCTTTATGACATTTATCACATGCAACGCAATGAAGGAAACCTAATTGCGACCATGCAGAAGACTTGGGATGAAATCGCTTACATACAAATAGGAGATAATCCGGGAAGAAAGGAACCAGGAACAGGGGAAATCAATTATAGCAATGTATTCAAATTCATCCATGAAAAAGGGTTCAAGGGTGTAATGGGAATGGAGCATGGAAATGCTTCTCCAGGAGTAGAAGGAGAAAAAGCATTGATCCAAGCCTATAGAAAAGTTGATATAATGTGATATTAATTAGTATATGATCAAATGTAAATTACTGGCGCTATCATTATTGGTAGCGCTTTTTTCCTGCAAAAAATCTGAGGAGAATCTAGCAGACAAACCTACTGGATGGAATATCCTTGAGACTCCAGTAGAGGCCTCCCTAAGAGGTCTTTCCCCGCTCACAGGTGAGATAGCGTGGGCGAGTGGTAGTAATGGTGTCTGGCTTAGGACAATTGACGGAGGGCAAACTTGGGATCATGGTATAGTGGCAGGCTTGGACACGGTTGATTTCAGATCTATTCATGCATTTGATGCGTTGACAGCGATTGTTGTTTCAGCAGGACAGCCAGCAGTAATTTATAAAACCATAGACGGAGGAAAATCTTGGAAGCTGAAACGCCAGGAGAATGAGTTTGCGTTTCTCGATGGCATAAGTTTTTCTTCCTCCACTCGAGGATTTGTGATTGGAGATCCTAGTGAAGGAAAATGGACAATCCTACAAACAGCCAACCAAGGAAATACTTGGTATCCTTTAGACTCACTTCCTGGCGCAGCTGAAGGAGAAGCAGCTTTTGCTGCAAGTGCTACATCATTACTTGCAGAAGGGAATGAGCTTTGGTTGGGGACTGGGGGTACAGAATCAAACCTTCACTATTCAAAAGATATGGGTGCGAGCTGGGAAAAGTTCACTGCACCAGTTATTCAAGGAGAATCTTCGCAGGGGATTTTTTCTTTGACCAGTATGGGAAATGGGGAAATAGTCTCTGTAGGTGGAGATTATTTGAATGAGAAAATGAAAGAAGGGATTTCCGGTATTTTCATTTCAAGTAAAAAAGAATGGATGGCACCTCAGCAAGGATTAGGAGGCTATCGATCAGGGGTTGTGTATTTCCCAAAACAAAAATGGCTCATTGCTGTTGGTCCAAGTGGTTCTGATTTCTCCAAAGATGCTGGAATTAACTGGGAGCCGATTTCAGCTGAAGGTTTTCATGCTGTAAAAATGGGACATGCTGATGGCTCTGTCTGGGCTTCTGGTGCCAAAGGAAAAATAGCTAAATTAAGCTTCTGATAAATCAAGAGTTATTGGATTGTGATTTTCCTTGGGAGAAAATCATATTCAATACTTACAAAAGATTTGCATATTGGTGAAGATTTCAAGAAATACCGTGTTGTATCTTTATCTTGATTCTTATCTATCGACAAAAACCTGAAATTATTAACTGATGTTTGAAATTGTTCCTTCCATATGGCTAATTAATGGAAAATGTGTGCGACTGAAAAGAGGCGATTTTTCAACAGAGGAAGTTATTTCTTCCAATCCTCTGGGAATTGCGCAAGCTTTTGAATCCATTGGAATAAAAAGAATTCATCTGGTGGACTTAGATGGCGCACGAAGAGGTGAACCAAAAAATTATCATATCCTGGAAGCGATATCTGGGTATACCGATTTGAAAGTTGATTTTACCGGTGGTATTACCACGGATGGCGATGTGATCAAATGTTTTGAATTCGGTGCAAGTACCATCACGGTGAGTTCAGCTGCGGCAAATCATCCCGAGCGTTTCGCTCAATTTATCCTTTCTTATGGTCGCGAGAAAATTAATCTCGCTGCTGATGTCAATCCTTCGGATAATAAAATAAAAATCAGAGGTTGGTTAAAAAAGACCGAAATTGATCTTTTTGATCATATTGACTTTTTTTATGAAAGAGGTTTGAAATATTTGAAATGTTCCGATGTACTACGAGATGGAGTCATGGAAGGACCAAATTTTGCACTTTTTCAAACTATCAGAGAAAAGTATCCTAAAATTAATCTTGCAGCAAGTGGTGGAGTGAGAGGTATTGACGATTTCAGGAGACTCAGAGATATGGGCGTATCTGCTTCAGTTTTCGGAAGAGCTTATTATGAAGGGATGATTAGTCTGGAAGATTTGGAAAAGTTTCTCTCGGAAGATTAAGCAAATACAGCATAAAAAAAGGGGACGTTTGTACATCCCCTTTTTTTATGTCTATAGTTTTTCCTTTTAATCGGCTTTGAACTTGTCTACGATGTAAAGAAAAATGTTAAATGTTAGCGTAGACGCAGCCGGATCAGGCTTTTTGCCTTCTCCACTTAAATTTGTTTCTTTTTTTGGAAGGGGGGGCTTTACCGTAGAGACCGTTGTAGTATTAGAGTTCACAGGAGTCGGATTATCCCGTAATTGCATGTCAAAGCGATCTGAATTGTTTTCTACCAGCGGCTTTTCTAATGGTTTTTCATTTTCTACCTCTGACTTTTCACGCTCACTTTGAGCCATAGTATTTCCCGCCCAAAAGCATAATCCCAGCATAACAATGCTGAAAACAGTTAATTTTTTAAAAGGGAATTCTATATTTGAAATCATAGTTGGGGTGTATAACCTTTGTTACTTACTCATTGTTTGGCAAAAGGTTCATAAAATTAGGAAAAATATTCGCTATGCAAACGATTGAGTATAAAGATTTCAACAAAATAGAATTGTGTATTGGCACTATTTTAAGAGTTGAACCATTTGAAAAAGCCAGAAATCCTTCCTATAAAATTTGGGTTGATTTGGGGGAAGATCTAGGGGTTAAGAAGTCCTCGGCCCAAGTTACAGTACATTACCAGCCTCAAGACCTAGTTGGAAAGCAAGTTCTTTGTGTTTGCAATTTGGCTCCGAGGCAGATTGCAGATTTCATGTCTGAAATTTTGATCACCGGTTTTAGTGATGAAAAGGGTGATATAGTACTTACTTCAGTGGAGCGACCTGTGCCCAACGGGGCACGATTGCATTAAGTTTCTAAGGAATATGGGAAATCTAAGGGATTTGGAAAATCAAATTCAAATCCTGTAGTACGGATTTTATCACCAGAGATTAGGCGGTCTTTGCTGTCAGAGCTATTTTGGTAGCTTTTGGGAGGTTCAAGTCCTAGCTCATGTGCATTTTTCCCGTATACATCTTTTCGCAGCGAATGAATAGGAGCTACGCCATTGTAGGTTTCATTCCAGAGATTTTTTTCGATAATCCACGCGAGCATTTTACCTGCGTCAGTTCTGTAGATGAAATTCACGCGTGTGTGTCCTGGAATATTTTCTTTGCCAGCCACATATTTTCCAGGGATTCTATCGTCACCTATTAGCCCTCCGAACCTAACGATGGTGAGCTCAAAATTTCTATTCTCAGAAACCAATAATTCACTTTTATAGATAGTCAGATTACCTGAATTTGTTTTATCTATAGCCTCTATTTCTGTGTATGCTTCTTCTCTATTTTCTTTGGGATATACACCCGTGCTTGATACGAAAATGACTTTCTTGATAGCTGACTGATCTATCATACTTCTCAGAAACTTGATTTGCTCAAGATAAAAATCTCCAGAAACTGAACGTGAGCGTGGTGGAATATTGATCACCAATATTTCGCAGGTGAATAATTCCTGGAATGCTCTTCCTTGCGGAAATGGTGCCAATTCAAATTGGATGGCATTTACCCCCTCTTCTTTGAGTCGAACTAGTTTTTCAGAAGAAGTTGTACTGCCAATCACCGCATGACCTTCTTTTTGCAAAAGCTTTGCTAAGGGTAAACCTATCCAGCCAAGGCCTATTATCGAAATTTTTGTCATAGATCTTAAAGAAAAAAACCTCCCTAAGTTGGGAGGTTTAAATGAGTTAATCCTTCTTTGGAACAGTACCTAGGATATAATCCCATAAGGGTGTACTCACCCCAAAAGCAACATCCGGATCTTTGTAATGATGAATCGCATGGTGTACCCAAAGTACTTTCATAAAGTTCTTTGGAGGCTGTATGGCATGTACCAAATAGTGGATTCCTAAGTAAAGGGCATATCCAAGCAAAAAACCTGGCAGGAAATAATAAGCTAAATCTCCCATGGTCAATTTGAATATGAGATAAAGAATAGCTGCATAGGCACCACTTACGAAAGGAGGCATTGCCAATCTATCTTTGTCTTTCGGGTAATCGTGGTGAATTCCGTGAACAGTGTACTGCAATTTGTCTTTGACAGGAGTATTTGGCTCCATATGGAAAAAATGCTTGTGCATCATATATTCCACCAGAGTAAATCCAATATATCCCACTACAAACAAAAGAATAGCTGTGCCAACCCCTACCGATGTTTCCTGAATTCCGAAATAAATAGAAATTAATCCAAGAATGATAAACATGCTAATAGGTACTAATATATTCGTCCTTGAAATTTTCTCCAGAATTGGGTTAGAGAAAATTTGGGCTGTGCCAAAGTTATCTGGCTTATCCAATCTTCCAATTTTTTTCATACGCTACTAAATAAAACGATACTTATTCCCCAACGCTTGATTGGGATTTATTCCACAAAGATAATTCAAAACTGCAGTTTATCCCTGTGATTTACCTGACAAATATCAGTTGTAAATCAAATTTCTGCCATGGTGGACTCGATTGTCCGCTGATAATAAGCCACATAATGTGGCAAAATCATAGAGATATCAAATTCCTTTGCTCTAGCAAGAGCATTTTTTTTGAAGGTAGGTAGATTGGCATCATCCAGTATAAAGAGTGCTTTTTCCTTCATGTATTGGATGTCCCCAATATTGGAAACATACCCTGTGACGCCATCTATGTTCAATTCTGGAATCCCTCCGGCGTTAGACGTAAGGATTGGAACTTCGCAAGCCATTGCTTCTAGAGCTGCTAAACCAAAGCTTTCTTTCTCCGAAGGCATGAGAAAAAGATCTGCTACAGAAAGCACTTCTTCTACTGCGTCTAGTTTTCCTAAAAAGCGAACATCATCACAGGTTCCCAATTCACGACACAGTCGCTCCATTTTATCCCGCTCTGGGCCATCCCCTACCAAAAGTAATTTGGCTGGAATCTCTTTTCTAACTTCATAGAACACCTTAATGACATCCTCTACCCGCTTTACTTTTCTGAAATTTGAAGTGTGAACGAGAAGCTTTTCTCCGTTCGGGCAAATTGCTAATTTGAAATGTTCCTTTTTCTGACGCTTAAATCTATCCAAATCAATAAAATTTGGAATCACTTCTATTTCCCGTTGAATGTCAAAGAAAGCATAGGTTTCCTTTCTAAGATCTTCAGAAACAGCTGTCACTCCATCAGATTGATTGATGCTAAAGGTGACAACGGGCTCATAACTAGGGTCTTTTCCGACCAAAGTAATGTCCGTACCGTGAAGAGTTGTGACGACTGGAATTTGGATGCCTTGTGTTTTCAAGATCTGTTTTGCCATATAAGCTGCCGAGGCGTGCGGAATAGCATAGTGAACATGGAGTAAATCAAGCTTTTCGTATTTCACGACACTGACCATTTTGCTTGCCAGTGCCAGCTCATAGGGTGCGTGCTCAAAAAGTGGATAGCTCTTGATGTCAACTTCGTGGTAGTATAAATTTTCACTAAAAAAGTCTAAGCGTGAAGGTTGTTTATAGGTAATGAAGTGAACTTCATGCCCGATTTTCGCTAATCCCTTACCAAGTTCTGTTGCTACAACTCCACTACCACCAAAAGTTGGGTAGCAAACAATGCCTATTTTCATATTATGTTTGGCTAGTTTATTAACCTGACTTTAAACACGAATTGAACCATGTTTTGTTCAATTCCCAAGTTAATTATCCAATTATTAAAAAATAAAAGATCCAAAACAACTGAATGTCAATTGCTCACGTGCTTTTTTTAACCCAAGAGAAGTGGTATATAAGTGGTTTTTAGAAGTAAAATCTTGATAATTCTAGTTATCCAGTTTTAGCCAAATTGATTTATCTCCTTCTTCTCTAAGTGAGCCACCACTTAATTGTTTGAACATTAATTCCACTCCAAACTGATCATTTTTCTCAATTTTGATTTTATCCCCTTTGATTTTATAAGATGTTCGGGATATAATATCTCCACCATATAAGACATCGGCAACTCCACCCGCAGATAATGTAATCAGTCTACTACACCAAAACTCTTGATTTTCGGATGAATCACAATAATCCGGAGTATTTACATAGCTTCCCAATATGTCTGGTTCATCAAGCTTCTCGCAGGAAGAAAAAACAAGGAAGACAAATAAGATAGATAATAAGTTTTTCATGGTTTAAAAAGTATAAAGGGGATACGTGAAATTTGTCTAAATGGGCTACAATAATGTGATTGATGCTTTTTGTTGAACTCTTGGAAATATTTGGGCATGAGCTTCAATCTATTGTTTTTCCCATAATGCTCCATCACGCTCATTTTTAAGTGTGGAGTTATCTATATATCGAAAAACGAATTGGTCTATCACCTCATCCGCTTTGGCAACAATAATTTTTTCTCCTCTAATTTTAAAAGTGGTTCTAAATATGATGTCTCCACTCGGAAGGATGTCTGCAACTCCATCAGGAGAAAGTGTCAGGGTGCTAGCGCAACCTAATTCAGGATTATCGGCTGGATTACATCCT
>TARA_R110002020_G_scaffold134212_12_pt1 | contig 27373 bp, 23 predicted proteins | sample TARA_R110002020 | Tara Oceans TARA_R110002020 (sample SAMEA4396489) | marine metagenome | biome: Westerlies Biome; feature: [MES] marine water layer (ENVO:01000295) within the mesopelagic zone...; material: water (ENVO:00002006), including particulate matter (ENVO:01000060)...
CGACTTTGGTGCAATCTTTGGTGTTAAACTACAAGACAACTTAGGTGTGTTTGCTGAAGGCCGTTATCTTTACTATTGGGAAAGACCAGCTTACGATTTAAAATTTGGATTGAATTATCAATTCGTAGGATTTTAAAATGAAAAAACTACTTCTACTTTTATTATTAGCATTTGGATGTGAAGATACACGAGTGGGTGAAGAACATCCCGAGTCGATTGATATGTGGGTTAATGGCGATATAATACCCGTATATGATTATTACGAAAGTATTACTACTTACGGTGAATCATCTCATGCACATGAGGCGCACGAGGGGGACTGCAATCCATTATGTCCAGCACCAGATGCTATTAAAAAAATATTTGTAATACATTTTCAAAAAGATGTGGGACGTGTATCGCCCGAAAAAGAACATTATGCATTAATCTTTTATGATAATGATGCAAACGATAATAACGACTTAATAGACTTGGGCGTCTATACAAATCCAGCATCAGAATCCACAAAAGGCATTACGTTAGAAATTGTAGGAACGTCAGATTATACAACAAATGCACAAGGTATCATAAATGCAAACCACAATAATGTTGTCAGTGGGTATGCTGAAGGAACTTATTATAATCCCTACAGAGATGAAATGCAAAATGGATTAATTGTTTTTGAAAATATAGAGATTGGAATTGATACTGCTAACACATTTTATAGTGAGTATTATTAGAGAATAGATATGAATGGTGATATTAAAATAGGAAAGTTGCTTTGTGACGAAGACATAATCACAAAAAGACAATTAAACGTAGCCCTACAAGCACAGATTAAGGGAGATAAACGCTCACTCGGTGAGGTGCTTGTTGATAAGGGGTTTTGTACGTTGGATGATATAACCGAGGTTGTATTGAAACATGGTAATGGTCATGAAGAACACCACGAAGAAATTGTTGAAAAAATAGAAGGACCAAAGAAAAAAGAACCAATAGAATTAAGTGAAGATAAAGTATTGGATACTAAGTTCACATTATCAGTACAGACTATGGTAGCGGCTGGAACTGGACTTGCTTCGTTGATAGGAATGTGGTATACATTACAAGGTGAAATTGAAGAAGCTAAAAATTTACCATCTTTAGAAAGTTTATATGAGGCGGAATACCCATCAAAGCCAGGAGGCCACAATTGGCCAAGGTCGTTTGAACAATATAAAACTCAAGTTGGTGGACTTCAAAAAGATATGGATGATGTATATGATGTTATAGAAGAATTAGAAGACACCATAAAAGAATTACAGAAAGATATAAAAGACCTCGAAAGACGAAAGAGGGATAAATAGGAGTTTGTTATGAGATATTTATTTGGATTAATATTATTCTTATCTACCTTATTCGGACAGATAACAGATAAGAATTTTAAGGATAAAGCTGGAAGTGGTTTCGTAGTCATAAAATTTACTTCTGATTGGCAAGAGAAAGATTTGGATGAGGGTTTATTCAAAGGTGTTGCTGGACACGAGGATGCTATTATAATAGAAGCTAAATCATCCGATGTTAAAAAGATTTGTAAAAAATTAAGAATTAGAAATTACCCATCAATAGCATTATTCTTTGATGGTAGTAAAAAAGAAGTTTGGAAAGCTGATATGGATGGAGAGATAGATATTGAAGTAGGTGACATAAATTCAGCAATAGACGACGTACTAGCGGAGGATGTATTCTAATGGGAGACGTTAAAACACAACACAAGTGCCCAGCATGTGCACATGGAACAGAATCTAAGAAAGCTTCATTTGGACTATCAACCGGTCCAGATCAACTACATGGTGGAGATGGACTACCAGATTGGATGCAGTTTACCATTACTGTTGGTATGTTTGGTATATTGTATTGGGTACTAATGTTATTATTTCATCCAGTATTAGAGTTGGATCCAAATCATAGAGATTTATTAAATATCATATTGGGAACATTTATAGCCACTTTTGGTAAAACGATAGATTTTTGGTTTAGACACTCTAAGAAAAAGGAATAATAATAATGAGTAAAAAAAATAAAGGACTCTGGCACAACATCAGAGCAAAAAGAGCTAGAGGTGAAAAACCAGCACCCAAAGGTTCTAAAGCGTATAAGTCAGCAGTAGCGGCAGCCAAAGAGATCAACAAAGAAGGAACAATGTGTACAAGTTGTGCATTATCGTTGATTGAAGATCTCAGAGCTGGAAAATTAGGACCTATTCAAGAAGCAGAATACCAAGGACGTGACGTCAAACTTGGTAAACCAACACAAGGCGACGTGAAAAAATTTAAAGTCTATGTTAAGAATCCTAAAGGTAATGTGGTCAAAGTAAATTTTGGTCAGGGTGGTGATGCTAAAGGTGGTACAATGAGAATTAGAAAAGATAATCCCAAAGCCCGCAAATCATTTAGAGCTCGCCATAATTGTGACAGCCCAGGACCAAGACATAAGGCCAGATACTGGTCTTGCAAAAAATGGTAACCTTGGTGTGATACTACTCAAGGACATTGTAAAAAGCAATACTCGTGCATTTAGATTAAGCGAGCAGACATTTAAAAATAACGATGCTAATAAGTATCAAGCAGAACTAGCACAACTGATTGGCAAGCCCACTTATCAATCTAATCAAGAAGTTGGTTGGATTTCACCAAAGCTGCCAAAACAATATGGTTCATATACAATGAATATTACTGAGGTAGACAAGGTGTGGGTAATAGATGAATCCATACCACACAACTTTCCAGTAAAGCATAGAGATTTTGCTTACACCCAATATGCTGTACCGGCGTGGCAGCAGAATGAAGGCACACACAAAGTAGATCCAACAATGATTGCAGATTTTGCAAAAGTAACTGGTTCCATAATAATTGATCCTCTCAAAGGTACCGTTACTGCACGATGCGGGGATCTCGTAGCAAATGATAAGACGATACAATTTGTGTTAGATGTAATAGATGGAAAAGCCCAACCTAGTAAACAAGAATACGCCAATCGAATATTAGATAAAAATGAGTAAAGTAGTTGGTATTATCTGTTGGAATTTCATTACAGACATGTTACCTTTTACGGTATATTAAAATGATAAAATTAAAAGATTTATTGGTTGAGCGGATAGACTATTTAGATACCGCAAAACAGCTTGTAAAAAAATACAAACTCAAATCTAAAGTAAAATTTGTTTCTTCAAAAGACCACGGCGATTATGATTGGGATTCGGATGTAATTAATTTAAACACAACTTTTCCTTCACTGATGGAGTTTTATATTACGGTATTGCATGAAATACATCATGCGTTACAAGTAAAGAAGTATGGTGTAAAGAAATTTATAAAAAAATACAATCAAGCCAACAATTTAGCTACACATAGTGGTCTAGATCCATACAACAATAATAAGTGGGAAAAAAAAGCCCAAAATTGGGCAAAAGATCAATACAACAGACATTTTAAAAATAGGAGTAAATAATGAATAATCCGTTAGCAACATTTGTAAACTGGCAATTATCAAGTGGCCAATTAGACCACTGGACATCTTATCACATAGCAGCAGGTTTGTTCATCGCAAAGGTGGCTCAATGGTTAGGCTGCACAGATTTTTGGGCAGTGATGTGGGTTGTCATTATTGGTATTGCTTGGGAAATTTTTGAGTACATAGTAGAAGGTACAGAAGAAACCTACGGAACAAAAAAGAAATGGGCGTACAATACAGGAGCTGATTTATTAGTAGAGATTGGAGCAGCTGCTTGGATGGTCTGGTAGGAGAATATAATGAATAAAGAATCATTTGGTTGGAAAATGGCAAAGTGTTCGGAACTTGCATACCTAGATGGCAAGAAAGCAAAGCCCGAATATAAGAAATTGGGATTTTCAAGACATAAGTATTTTGATGTAGACGGTGCACAGGCTCATGCTACATATGATCGAGATTGGTTCGTCCTAGCATTTAGAGGCACAGAAGTGAAGTCCTGGTCAGATATAAAGGCTGATCTAAACGTCGACTCCGTTAATGCCAAACATACATACGGTAGAGTACACGAGGGGTTTCAAAATGAGGTTGATAAACTCTGGGTAGATATACGAGAATATGTCTTAAAACAACTCAAGGGTAGAAAATTTGTCGTTACGGGACACTCGCTTGGAGCATCTATGGCTACCATAGTTGCAGCAAGATTCAATACAGCAGGATTTGATATTGATGGATTGTATACATACGGCTCACCAAGAGTAGGCAATGAATACTTTAAAAGGTCTTTGGAAGTCCGGCATTATCGATTTGTAAATAATTCCGATGATGTAACCAAGATACCTTTTTATCATTGGGGATACAGACACCATGGGGAGTTGCGATACATCAATTCAAAAGGTGTAGTTGTACTTGGCACTAATGTATGGAAAAGAGCTTGGGATAGATTAAAGGGTAGATGGGATGGTTTCAAAAATAAAAATTATTTTGATGGTCTATCAGACCATAGTATTTCAAGATATGGAGACAACCTGATTAATTACACAGAAGGTGATTAGAATGAATTTGTTAAGAGTGCTACTACTTGTGAGTTTTGCTTTTGGTCAATTGCAAGTGGGAGACACTTCTCCAGATTTTCAAGCACCAGTTTGCGCTAATGATAATACTGAAGATGGATATTGGAGTCTGTTCGATGAAGGTGTAGGTAAAGTCATTTGGATAGACCTATACACTTCTTGGTGACCTAGCTGTCAAGCGGAGGCTCCGCAGCTGGAAGAAATATGGCAAACCTTTCTTGCAGAAAATGAAAACTATGTGGTGATGCTAGCTAATGGATTTGATTGGACATCTTATACTTGTGACGGGTGGGCAAATACATTTGGAACATCCTATCCAATTTTAGATGGTGGTTCAAGTGGTGGTGAAGCATGGGATTTATTTGGCGATGGTTACATACCACACCATGTTGTACTCGACCATAACAATGAAATTCTGTATACCAATTATGGTTCTAATATAAGTGGAATAATGGCAGCCATTGAATTAGGATTGTCTTATGTACCAAGAGATGAAGATCAAGATGGTATCATGGACAGTACTGATAATTGTTTTGACGTGCCCAATCCAGATCAATTAGATCTTGATGGCGATGGTGTAGGCGATGTTTGTGATGCTTGTAATAATCTTGTATTTACTGGTGGCAATGTAAATGGTGACGATAATATTGATATAATAGATATATTAGGATTAGTAGATATAATATTACTAAATACAGATGCACAATGTTCATACGAAGCGGGAGATATTACATTGGATGGTCATCTAAATATATTGGATGTGATAGGTTTGGTTCAAATGGTATTGGGCGGCAATCAACAACAAGCTATAAGTTTCTTAGAAGACATGTTGACACCAACACAGTTTACAAAACTAATGTCCGAACTACCAATAGATCACCTAGTGTCAGATAAGATTTTAGTATGGCCCAACCCATTCAATAGTTCTGTAAGTATCCATGGTAGTGGATATACAGAGATATATGACATGATGGGTAGGAAAGTAAACGAGATGAATCTAAATGGAACATACAAATGGCATGCTAAAAACTTACCAAGTGGTATTTACAAAGTATTAAATAATAAAAAAAGTACGACAATAACGTTAATCAAATAAGGAAAATATTATGTGTAAATGTTGTGGATGTACCTCAGAATCTTGTACGTGTGACTGTTGCTGTGGAAAGTAACTTTTTAACCGTTTGAAGAACTACTGAGATATATATAGATACAAATGGTTTTAGGTTTAGACGCATCAACTTCTGTAGTGGGATATGCATTCATTGACGGAGATGAGATTCATGATATGGGTTTTATCGATTTGAAGAAATTCAAGACCATCGATGAAAAAGCTGTACACACCTACGAAGAACTTTTAGAAAACGACGCATTTAATGAAGTTACGTCCATCTGTGTAGAAGATTCATTGATGGGTTTTTCTCGTGGACGGACGAGCACTCAAACGATTATCAAGTTGGCAAAATTTAATGCCGTATTGTGTTTCATCCTAGGATGGGGCTCTGATGTAGAAGTGCATTCTGTGAATCCCTCAACTGCACGAAAACAAGTATTTGGCAAGGCCAGAGTGAAAGGCGTGCCAGCAAAAGAATTTGTAAAACATCAGCTAGAAAATCGGTTTGATCTTTCTAAATGGACTAAGCAAACTGTGCGGGGCAAATTTGATAAAAAAAATCTTGACGCGTATGATGCTTTGGTGGTAGCTTTGTACCACAATGCCACATCAATAAAAAAATAATGCAAAATACCGGTTTATTACTCAATCTGCTTGAGCGGGTCTTGGGATCTTCATATAGACTCAAGAACAATGAAACTGCTTTTCATTGTCCTAAATGCTCACATCGAAAAAAGAAACTTCAAATTAATCTTGTCACTGGTCGGACTCATTGCTGGGTATGCAATTTTTCTGCACACACCATACCACAGCTGTTGAGAAAGCTAAATACTTCTCCAACAATCATCCAGGAAGCTCTGACTCTAATTGGGGATAATCGAACCTATACACGTGATAAAGTTGAAGTAACCAAGTGGAATGTTACTCTACCAGCATGTTTTAAACCACTGTGGGAAAAGTCTAATAGCACCGACATCACATATAAACACGCTATGAAATATCTAATGGATCGAAAAATTTCTATGGGTGACGTCATCCGGTATGGAGTAGGATTTTGTAGTGATGGTGAGTATGCCAATCGTATAATCGTACCATCTTACGACGGTGCGGGTAAATTAAATTATTTTATAGCTCGTGACATCTTTCCAAACAGTAGAATGAAATATAAAAATCCAGCAATGTCTAAAAACGTAGTAATTTTTGAATTACTGATCAACTGGAAGATGCCAATAGTACTCTGTGAAGGAGTCTTTGATGCAATGGCGATCAAGCGAAATGCTATTCCACTATTAGGCAAATTTCCATCTAGAGAACTAATTAAACGGATGATCCAAGAAAGGGTCAAGACCGTCTATATAGCTCTGGATCAAGATGCAAAGAGAGATGCTATAAAGCTAGCCGAATTTCTTCTATCGTATGGAATTACACCATTCTCGGTAAACCTTCAGGATAAAGATCCATCCGAGCTTGGCTTTAAGAATTTTTGGAAAATAGCAGAAACTATTAAGCCATCGACATTTAGCGAACGCATGAGAGGTAGACTGTATGGGTAGACAGATAAAAACAATTGCTCATTTGAGTGATATTCATATCAGAAAACTACATAGATTAAAAGAATATCGCGAGGTATTTGATCGCCTTTATGAACAACTGAGAAAATTAAAACCAGATTTAATTTATGTGGGTGGAGATATTGTCCATGGAAAATTAGATACGTCTCCGGAAGAGATCAGATTAGTATCAAGCTTTTTTCTAAACTTATCCAGCATCACTGATACTATAGTGATAACTGGTAACCATGATGTGAATCTTCAAAATAAGAGTCGTGAAGATGCATTATCTCCAATAGTAGATCTAGTACAACAGATAACTGATAAGTTGCATTACTGGAAGCAATCTGGAGTGTACACTATTGGCAACGTAGATTTTAGTCTACTCAGTGTATTTGATATGGATCAATCTGGTCAACCCGTTATAGATAATTTTACACCAGCATCCAAATTAAATAATGATTATAAAATAGCTTTACATCATGGTTCCGTAGACAATTTTACCGTTGATACTGGGTTAGTAATGGAAAATACTCGTATACGAACCGGTCTATTTGATGGATTTGATATCACGATGTTGGGTGATATACACAAGCGACAATATTTAAACGACGATGAGACAATAGCTTACTGTGGTAGTCTAATCCAACAGGGGTTTGCAGAAGATCCATCTAAAGGATTTCTCTTGTGGGATTTAGAATCTAAGAGTGCTGAGTTCGTTCAAGTAGAAAATAATTATGGCTTTAAAACAATAGAGCTGGTTGATGGTGTGCTCCAAAACACATTAAAATTTGTACCCCCATTGGGTAATGTCCGTATCAAGTACTGGAACACTACACTCGAACAAATAAAAGATCTACAGATCGAACTGCGAAAAAAATATCCAAATCTCAAAGAAATTAAAGCTGAAAAACAGGATACATTGTCTGGAGAAAAGGGTCTCCGATTAAATAAAATTGATGTGGGAGACGTTAGAGATTTAAAATTTCAAAATACATTAATTGAAGAATTTTTAAAAAATAAAATAGAAACCATTGATGATGATACCATTAAAAGAATTTTTAAAATAAATGAACTCACTAATAATACACCCGAAATTTATAATGATTCCGTAGTGAGGAATGTGAGTTGGAAACTCAAGTCATTTGAATTTGATAATATGTTTAGTTACAAGGAGGGCAACAAAGTAGACTTTTCTGGACTGGATGGAGTGGTTGGATTAGTAGCACCAAATCACAGTGGTAAGTCAGCTATGTTGGATTCTATTGCATACACTATATTTGATAATTGCAGCAGAACTTATAAGGCCCTAGACGTTTTAAATAAAAGAAAAGAAACATTTAGTGCAAAGTTAAACATTGAGATAAATGGTAGTGATTACTGGATAGAACGTCGTGGGGAGCTCAAAATTCGCCGACATAAAAATAATAAAGTATCGACAATGTGCCCCGTAGCAGTAAAGTTTTATATGATCGATGATGCGGGAGAAAAGGTAGATCTCACCGGAGCAGCTAGGAGAAATTCACAATATGGAAGTGGCACTAACGAAGAAATCAGAAAAATATTAGGTACATTTGATGATTTTATATTAACATCGTTATCACTACAACAACACGGAACTGAGTTCATAGAAAAGAAACAATCTGAGAGGAAACAGGTCCTCTCACAGTTTATGGATATGGACGTTTTTGATAAATTATATGACATTGCTAAAGAAGATAGTAATGAAGAACGCGTCCTTCTGAGAAGGCTCATGAAGCGAGACAGCTATACAGATTTAGTTGCTATAGAAAAACATTTACAAGTCCATCAAGACAGTGAAGAAAAAATATCCACACAGATTGATGATCTAGATTTGATAATATCAGACTTAGAAGCTACGAAAATAGCAGCTATTAAACAGTTATGGAAAATTGAAGAGTGGGAAGGAAATCCGTCTGATCTATCTGCTGAGTTGTCCAAAAAGAAGAAAGAGCTGGAACAATTAGAGGATAGATTGACTCAAGATCAGCAATACAAAGAGACACTCAGACCGCTATATTTAAAATATCACGAAAAGATGAATCTATTGGATGAGGACACCATCAATGCTAATCATCAGTTATATATTGAGTTATCCAAAGAGCTTGAAAATAAAAAGGGCAAGCTGGAAGCTATCCAACAAGACATAGCATCTCGGCATTCCACATTACAAGAATTAGAAAAATATCAATATGACCAGGAATGCAAATTCTGCATCAGTAATGGTGGCGAACACATTAAACACAAGCAGACAATAAAAAAATATCTCCATGAGCTGAATACAAAAAAAGTCTCTCTAGAAACCAATACTAAAGACATATCGACCAAATTGAGCGGATTAAAAATATCTACTGAGCAAAAAAATGAGTATGATCGACTCACGGATGAATTGAATCAGATCTCTCAAGATGCAATTAAAATTGGTGGTAAACTCACTACAATGCGAGAAAGGATTAACCATCTAAAAACACAAATAAAAGAGATTGATGCAAAGATCCAAACATATTATCAGCACGAAGAAAAAATTAAAACAAACAAAAAAATAAATCAACAGTTAGTTAGCATCGATAAAAAAATCTCCAAGTGGACGTCGATGAAAGATACACTCACGGTTGAATATGAGAATGCACACAATGCGCTTATAGTAGCAAAAAAGGAAAAGGAAGATATAGAGGCTGATATTAAGCGATTGGTGAGTATAGAGCAAAAGCTAATGGATTACGACATGTACATGCTCGCTATGTCTCGAGACGGGATCTCTTACGAACTTATTAGCAAAACCATACCATCCATAGAATCGGAAATTAATGAAGTGTTGGACAACATGATGGTTGGATTTACGATCAAATTGGTTATGGATGGAAAGAACATTGATACGTTGATCTGCTATGGGGAAAAGGAATGGTCACTCGATCTAGCTTCTGGAATGGAAAGATTTGTATCTAATCTCGCAATACGCGTTGGGCTGATTAATGTGTCTACATTGCCACGACCCAACTTTTTATGTATTGATGAAGGATTTGGTACACTGGATGGTGAATCCATTGTGAACATAGAAGGGGCGTTCAACTATCTAAAAACTCAATTTGATTTTGTATTAATTATAACGCACTTAGATGCAATAAAGGATTTTGTAGACCACTTGATACCAATAGACGTATCAGATGGTTTTAGTCAGATCGTACACGCTTAGTTGGGAGTAAATTAAGCCCATCTTTATTTTGTATAGAATTTGTTTGGAAGTGATCAAATAGAATTCTTGTTATATTAGCCGACACAGTAAGGCCTCTATACTGACTATCATCTTTGAGGGTTTGGTCTAACGAGTCCAAGATTGAGATGCTTCTAATTATTTTTTTCATAGTTATTAATAATTATGCCAATTCTATTAAAAAACTGACGTTTTCCCTTGGGTTGATATTTATAGTTGATGCTCTTAATCTATAACACGCGGAGAATTCTTTGACATATCCACCTAAATTTGGTGGCAACCTTCCCAAATCAGGGGACCGGACTCACTTATACCCACAAGCATTAAATCTTGATGGCTTGGATGTCTACGTAGAGGATGATCCTAACAGCCCCAGATTCTTTAGAGTCTCCAATCTACCAACCAGCATCCCCTATGGAAAGTCATATTTCACGATAAGCTTCAACGATCCACACGACACGACACTGAAGTTGCGAGATGGGTCTCCAATTCTATTTGAATTTAAGGACAGTGGGGGGCGTGTAATATTTAGCGATCTGACATCATATGATGACATAAATGGAGCCGCTCTGGGATATGTGTGGGTAAAAGTAGACCCGCTGAGAACTCACGACGACATCGCGGAGGGTGCCGGCACATTAACGATAGTTGGAGAACTCGATGATGTTCCATCCCAATATAAAGATGTATATAATGTTCGTCTGACCGTTGACATTGACATCAGGAGAGACTTACCCAACAATACTCCAATACTCTTTCAGAGCTCATCTTTAATACAAGAGGTCCTCACTGTAAGTGAGAGTGCGGAATATGATCAAGGAAGTACGACATATAAGAGAAGTCTCCTGAACATTAGTGCCAGCCATTTAGATACCTTTGGTGGGCAACTTAAATTTATCGAAGTCTCTTACAACGAGCAAATTTCCAATGCCGACCAGTTTAAATTATTAACGCTGTATCCAGTGAGCGCATCGGGAGAAGAATATGAACTCACGAGTAGTGCAACCACAGGATTAAATCCAGTATCAAACTTCTATAAGACTCCAATGCCTAGGGATTTACGCCGAGGCGAGTCTGTCACCTTTAGGTTGAGATTTCTCAACGGAGCCGGACAGGTAGCTCAAGATCCAACCAACGGTCAAGATGTCATAGTGAGTGGAAGCGCGACCTTCACTGGTACTCCACTTGTGATTGAAAAGGACGACAATCTGATTACTGGTTCGGTTGGTGTGGGTACAGAAGTGGGTAAGGGATTCAAGATGTCCGGAGAATCTTCAGCCTACATCGCATCCGCAGATTATTTAGGTTTTACAAGTGGATCAGCAGGATCCGGATCGGGTATCATCCTATTTAGTGGTTCTGTATTTAGCGACATCACGGACGACTATTCTGGTGCTGGAGTAGGATTTGAGGTTGTAGCAGACTCAAGCAGTTACATGAGGTTTAGAACAAATCCAAAAGAGCTTGACATCCGTGCAGATACATTCTTTGTAGGAACCGATAAAGAAACTGAAGCCGCTCAATTCATTAGTGCTAGTGGTGGCGTCATAGAAATAACATCAAGCAATTTTCATCTCTCATCAAGTGGAGATGTTGCAATGGCAGGTACAATCACAGCCGAGGCTGGCTCGATAGGTGGGTTCAAGATCGAAGAAGGCAAACTCACGTCTGGTCAAAATAACAGTGCCATGACGATGAGTGGTGATGATAGATTGTTACGGTTTGGAAGCGGATCGGCTTTTTCAGTATCGGCCGTGGATGGTATATTGATTGGACAGGATACGGATGGAGTATACAAATTTGCAGTTGGACAACCAAACTCATATATTGTCTTCGACGGTACCAGCGTTAGTATCAAATCAGATGATCTGAGTGTCACAGCATCAGACTTTACAATCGACTCCAGCGAGTTCAAATTACAAACATCCACACTGTTCATTAGTAGTAGTGGTACAGGACTCATCGCAGTTGGTAATCCAAGACCCACAGGAATCTCTGCTGATGGAAACATAGGATTTTTTGTTGATGGTGGAGGAAATGTATTGATAGGAAACGCATCTGCATCTCGTCTACAATTTGACGGAACAGATCTAATATTAAGTGCATCTAGATTTTTTCTCGGTGGTGGACCGCAATTCATCAGTGGATCCAATGGTGAAATAGAAATCAGTTCATCAATGTTCCATCTGGATCCAGCAAACAATAAGGTCGCGATCAGTGGATCCATTGTCGCCACAGACGGTACGATTGGATCATTCACGATTGGCAAAGATGCACTATCTTCCACAAACTTTTTCATCAGCGGTGGAGCTACAGGGAACGAATATTTTATCTCAGCATCTGCGGGTCCGACACAACAATTTAATGTTAAAGCGTCCGGAGACGTAACGGCTTCCAGTCTACTATTGACCGGGGGAACCGTAGCTGGAAGTCAAGTCACCGCAGATAAGATGTCCTACGAATCCAATTGGGCAATTAGTTCTTCAGACAATCCAGCAGAAGTATTCATAAGCTCATCAGCTTTTCTGGTCAAACAGGGAGGTGATGTTACTGGATCTAAAGTATTGTTTGATGGTGGAAAAATAGGTGGAGCTACCATCGATGATACATCACTTGCCTTTGGATCAAATTCCAAGATCAGCTCTTCGGATCGATCTGTAGAACTCTTTATCAGTTCAAGTCAATTTAAAGTCAAACAGGATGGTGATGTCACGGCTAGTAATTTTGTCTTTGGGGACAAAGCAGCTGGGAATTATGTTCAGTTTGTAGACGACACACTAACTGTAGAGGGAACCGTCACAGCGGATACGATTCTGACTCCGTCCACGATAGCCGGAGCTGCCTCCACAGTAGGAAACGCATCAGCTAGTATAGATTCAACAGGAAATGCAGTGTTTAGATCTGGGTCCATTGGCGGGTTTGCTATCGATGCAACCAAGATTGCAGATTCGAATAATAATTTAATATTAAAGTCTTCAGGACAGATAACAGCATCCGCAATGTCAATGTCTGGTACTGTGACAGCAGATTCTGGTTTAATTGCCGGGTGGGAAGTATCCTCTGAGTATATTTCTAGGGCTATAAGTGGATCCAATCCTGATTTTTCGAGAGTTTATTTATCAACCGCTATTAATAATGATCAACGTATTCAAGAAGGTTTAATTGTATATAGAAAGGATGAAGATATAGGTCCTGGTGAAGTAAAGATAGTTAGAGTTGGTGGATTAAGTGCTACCGATAATCTAAGGGCGACAGATCCGCAGGATTATGGTCTCCAGATAATTAAGATGCAAGATGATGGAACCGGATATGAAAATCTACTCTATATTGGTCAAAATACTCAACAAATATCAGGTTGGAACATATCAAAAACACAGATATCGGCAAGTGGCATGTTTATGGATTCTTCAGCCAAGAAGTTGGTTATAAACAAATCAACTTTTGGTGAAGATGGAATACAATTAGAGCATAATAGTGGTAATCCAAGAATGTATGTCGGTGATGGGTCTTCTGAATTTTTAAAATTTGATGGTACAAATTTATCGATACAAACGCAAGATGCACATATAAGTGGTAGTTCTATCACACTGGCAACACCAAAATTTTATTTAGGTGAAAGTTCAAACTTTATCAGTGGTTCAGGTGGAAACATCGAGATCAGTAGTTCAGGATTTCATCTAAAGCCAACTGGTGATGTGATCCTGTCGGGGAGCATTACAGCTGAAGCAGGTCAGGTGGGTGGGTTTGTAATTTCAAATAACACTATAAGTAGCTCAAATGATTTATTGATTCTGAAGTCATCCGGACAGATAACTGGTTCGTCTGTCTTCATAGGAAACCATTCTGGATCCAGATTAGATTTTAACGATAACAATTTGTTCATCAGTAGCAGCGACTTCTTCATGGGGTCAGAAGCTGCCTTCATAAGTGCATCAAACGGTAATATAAAGATTACATCATCGATGTTTCATTTGGATCCCTCGACTGGTGTAATGGCACTGAGTGGTTCCATAACTGCAGATGATGGTCAGATCGGTGGTTTTGTAATCACAAAAGATAAAATACAAACCAGCGATGGAACTTCTCTGGTGATGAATTCAGCTGGTCAGATAACCGGATCGGATGTCCTGTTCAGTGGAGGAACAATTACATCAGATGTGACCATCCAGGGTGACCTTTCAGCTACGAGTATTTCAACTCCAGCTGGAGGCTCTCCTAAAGCAATCATTGATGCTCGAGGTTTTGCAAAGTTTACGAGCGCATCCATAGCAGGATTCCACATCACGGATTCATTTATTTCAGCATCATCTGGTCAGTTGACTTTGAAGTCATCCGGACAAATAACCGCTTCTGCAGTAAGCATGTCTGGAACCGTAACAGCCGAATCCGGATTGATCGGTGGCTTTGAACTTGGTTCGAATATAATTTCAGCATCATCTGGGAATTTAATTCTCAAATCATCTGGTCAGATCACAGGATCTGCAGTATCAATGTCGGGAATCATATCCGCCACCGGTGGGGACATAGGTGGGTTCTCTATCGACCAGACAACTATCAGCAGCTCTAATAACAATTTAATTTTAAAATCGTCAGGACAGATCACAGCATCAGCAGTGAGCATGTCGGGTACGGTCACTGCTGAGTCGGGACTAATTGGAGGTTTTGAATTAGGATCCAACTTAATTTCCGCATCTTCTGGTGTGTTGAATTTAAAATCGTCAGGACAGATCACAGCATCAGCTGTCAGCATGTCAGGGACCATTACAGCAGATGGTGGTTCAATTGGTGGGTTTGACATATCAAACAACCAGTTCACTAATCAGGGCGGTCCTGGTACGGGGGTCACATTAACACTAGTCGTGACAGTTGCTGATAACAAGTACGTTATAGATGGGGTGTCTACTCCTAACCTAAAGTTGCTCAGTGGAAACACTTATCGCTTTGATCAATCCCACAGTTCAAATTCAGGACACCCATTAAGATTATCGGAAACTTCAAACGGATCTCATGGAGGCGGAGACGAATACACAACGGGTGTGACAACAAATGGAACCCCCGGAGACGTTTCAGCATATACTCAGATCATAGTCACAAAGGATACGGCATCTACTCTATACTATTATTGTACAAATCATTCCGGATACGGTGGAACCAGCAACCTAGAGATTGAAAGCACAGCAATGGTCTTAAAGGGGCTGACTGGAGAAATGACCGGTTCAAGGTTCCTCTTCCAAGGCGGTAAGATATCCGGTTCTGATATAGAGATCTCAGTGGGAACGGCATCACTGGTAAGTGATTCCGGAGTCGAAATATCCGGTAGCAGTTTCCATCTGTTACGGGGAAACATCACAGCATCCAATGTAGATCTGTCTGGAAAGATCACAGCCACATCAGGTGAAATTGGTGGATGGGAAATAGGATCATCACAGATCACAAGCAGCAATCTTATCCTGGACAGTGCTGGTTCAATAGAGACTTCAGACTATGAATCTGACGTTAGAGGATGGCGCATTTCATCTGACAATTCAGGTGAAGCTGAATTCCAAAATGTTAAGATCCGCGGTACGTTATCCACAACAGTATTCGAGAAGGAAACCGTCAATGCAGTGGGAGGTCAGCTCCTCATTGCAAACAGTACAGCACTAACGGGATCATCAACCGTATCAGTTACCGAGACCACGATGAGTGTTACAAACGTAACTGGTTTTTCTGGTAGTTATGACCCAACCGGTCCAGAAGGTGCTGGACATAGAACAAATCAAAACACCACCGGTAGTGGGGATGTCTTGATGATCAAGAAGGTATCCGACACAGGGTTTACAACTGAATACATCACAGTCCAAAGTGCATCTAGAGATTTTCCAAGCAGCGCTACAAATTTTTCCGGGAAGTTGTATGTGATCAGAGGATATAGTGGTTCAGTTGAAACTGATAGCGGATCGGTAGGAGACTCACCAAATCCAGCTCAGACATATGACCCGGGCCAGGTACTCGTGTCAACGGGCAGATCAGGCAGTGGTTATGTTAGGATTAATGCCAATCCAAATGACACCACCACGCCATATCTGGATATTGTAGAGCGGACTGGTAGCGGAATCTACGATACAGAATTAAAAGCCAGATTGGGAGACCTTAGTGGCATTAGTTCTACCCAAGTTGGCACAAATCCAGGATTTGGACTCTTTTCTGAAAACGTTTTCCTGACGGGTAAGATCACAGCCACATCTGGTGATGTAGGGGGATTTAGTATAGATTCCACCACAGTGTCCAGTTCTAATAATAATTTGATACTGAAGTCTTCTGGTCAGATTACCGGGTCATCTGTATTCTTTGATGATGGTAAGATTGGAGGGTTTGGACTCACCAATACTTCCATAAGCAGCAGCAACGGTAACCTGGTATTAAAATCTTCTGGACAGATAACAGCTTCTGCTGTGAGCATGTCAGGAGACATCATAGCTACAAATATCACCGCAGTCCAGCAGGGTAACATAGGTGGATTTGAGCTCGGACCATCTATCATCTCAGCATCTTCTGGGGTTTTGGATTTAAAATCTTCTGGACAGATAACAGCTTCAGCGGTCAGTATGTCAGGAACCATCACCGCCACATCAGGTGAGATTGGTGGATTTGAAATAGGACCTGCTGTGATCAGCAGCTCTAACGATAATTTAATTCTTAAATCATCAGGCCAGATCACAGCATCAGCTGTTAGTATGTCGGGTGATATAGTTGCAACCAATATAACAGCAGTCCAGCAAGGTACCATTGGTGGATTTGAATTAGGATCCAACTTAATTTCTGCATCATCGGGTATACTCCAACTAAATTCATCAGGGCAGATCACAGCATCAGCTGTCAGCATGTCAGGAACCGTAACAGCTGAATCTGGATTGATTGGTGGGTTCAACATTGGCAGCAATTTAATTTCTGCATCATCCGGTAATTTAAATTTAAAATCGTCAGGACAGATCACTGCTTCCAATGCACTCCTGAGCGGTGAATTATTTGCATCTAACATTGTTGCAACCGGTTCAGGTGTAATTGGTGGATTTTCTATTGACCCAACCACAATCAGTAGTTCAAACAGTAATTTAATTTTGAAATCATCAGGCCAGATTACAGCATCTGCAGTATCGATGTCTGGAGATCTCGTAGCCACGAACATCACTGCAGTCCAAAGAGGAAACATAGGTGGATTTTCACTTGACCCAACCACAATCAGTAGTTCAAATAGTAATCTAATTCTCAAGTCGTCAGGCCAGATTACAGCATCTGCAATGAGCATGTCGGGTACAGTCACGGCTGAGGATGGTCTGATCGGTGGATTTGAAATAGGTCCAACAACAATTTCTGCATCATCTGGAGTATTAAATCTAAAATCGTCAGGTCAGATCACAGCATCGGCAATGAGCATGTCGGGTACGGTCACCGCAGAAGATGGTTTGATTGGTGGGTTCATACTTGGATCAGATACCATATCAGCATCAGCAGGAAATCTACACTTAAAATCATCAGGGCAGATCACAGCATCAGCAGTGAGTATGTCGGGAACTATCTCTGCAGATTCTGGTCTGATAGGAGGCTTTGGCATTGGCAACAGTCTAATTTCGGCATCTTCCGGTGTATTGAATATGAAGTCTTCAGGTCAGATTACAGCATCAGATGCACTCTTGAGCGGAAATTTATTTGCATCGACCCTTACAGCAACCGGCTCCGGAATCATAGGCGGATTTGTAATTGGCTCGGATGCCATTTCATCATCTGCAGGGACTCTGCACTTGAAGTCATCCGGACAGATGACTGGCTCGGCAATCATGATAGGCGATTCACAATCTGGATCCAGATTGGCCTTTGCAGATGGACAGCTAACCATCAGTGCTAGTAATTTTTATGTGGGGGATGAACGAGGTACATACATCAGTAGCTCAAACAATAATTTGGAGATCAGTAGCAGTAATCTCCGAGTCAGTGCAAGTGACTTTTTTATTGGAGAAATTGGTGGTAGGGGTCCAAAGATACAATTCTTTCCTAACGCGGCAACCGACGACACCTTAATCGTCAGTTCTTCTGATTTTAAAATAGGATCCGGACATCAATACATTAAGGGACAGAACTCGCAATTAGAGATTAGTTCATCGAACTTCCGGGTAGGTACAAACGGTGAATTCTTTACTGGGATATCCTTGAGTGGATCCAGAGTTGAATTCAAGAACGATACATTTCTGGTCAGCTCCAGCGACTTCTTCTTGGGTTCAACATCCACTAATGGATATCAATACATCAGTGGTTCACAGGGTAATTTAGTCATCAGCGCTAGCGCGTTCCGAGTCAGTGCTAGTGATTTCTTTGTAGGGAACCCATCAGGGAGCAAACTACAGTTCTTCCCTGATCGAGGTGGTATGCAGATCAGTTCATCAGGTTTCAAGCTGGGTGCTGGAGATCACTACATTAGCGGATCAAATAGCAAACTTGAGATCAGTTCATCCAACTTCCAGATTGGCACAAACGGTGAGTTCTTTGTAGGAGAATCTTTAAGTGGATCCCGAGTAGAATTTAAAAATGATAAATTCATTCTCAGTTCCAGTGACGTCTTCTTGGGTGAAGAAAACACAGCTTTCATAAGTAGTTCAAATGGTCTCTTGGAGATCAGCTCTTCTAACTTTGTACTATCTCCCGAAGGGCAAGTAACTGCATCAGCAGTGAGCATGTCGGGAACCATTACAGCCGAATCAGGACTAATTGGTGGGTTTGATATTGGACCATCCATTATTTCTGCATCAACCGGGAATTTAATTCTAAATTCATCTGGTCAGATCACAGGATCTGCAGTATCAATGTCGGGAATCATATCAGCTATTGGGGGAGACATTGGTGGCTTTTCCATCGATGGAACAACAGTCAGTAGCACAAACAGCAATCTGATTCTGAAATCCTCTGGACAGATATCAGCTTCTGCCGTATCGATGTCCGGAACCGTAACCGCGGATTCTGGTCAGATTGGTGGATTTGTCTTAGCTAATGGTGGATTTGTCACATCAGGTCAAAAAAGAGTGGTGATATCTTCTGGTCAAGGTGCTTTTGGGCCAGAGTTTTTGGGTATAGGTTTAAACGCAGATACATTTACCCATACTGTTGGTACTGGAATACTAGCAAGTGGTAGTGGATATTTCAGAGCTGGTAATCCAAATGGTGAGAAACTAGAATTTGATGGAACTAACACTACTGTTAGCTCATCTACATTCTTTCTTGGTAGCAAAGCTACCTCGTTTATAAGTGCTTCAAACGGATTGCTCGAGGTGAGTTCTTCCAACTTTGTCCTGGATACGCAGGGAGGAATAACCGCATCAGCGATGTCCATGTCAGGAGTTATTAATGCCATGGAAGGACATATAGGTGGATGGTTAATTGGTAGATCTGCAACTGGGGCGGAAGGACAGGCTTACAATGCAACTCACGACAGAATATCCAATGTAGGAGCAACTGATGCGTCCCAGGTCACACTAAAAGGTGGAGCATCATCTCCTGGATTATTCATCGGAGACATCTCAACCGGAAATACCGGTATTCAAATATATTATGATGATAGCGATGATGAAGCCAAGATGCACATTGGTCGTAGGTTTGGACCACACATAACATTTGCGGAAACAGAGGGGCTGGAAGTGTCAGCATCTGCATTCAAGATTGGTGATGAAGGAACTCAATTCATCAGTGGATCCAATGGTAAGATAAGAATCAGCTCTTCCAACTTCTTAGTAGATGATACCGGTGATTTCTTTGTAGGAGAATCACAGAGCGGATCCAGAATTGAATTCAAGAACGATGCATTTCTGGTCAGCTCTAGTAACTTCCACATAGGAGAAACATCCACAGCATTTATCAGTGGATCCAATGGTAATATTCAGATCAGTGCTTCAGGGTTTGAACTGGATTCAAAGGCTCGACTAATGACCTTTAGTGGTAGCTTACAATCCAGTCAGGCTGATCTCGGAGGGTTCAGTGTCAGCGCCAGTACGATCAGTACTGATGGTTTGGTTCTTGGAAACTCGACTCAGACTCACGCGATCAGCGCCAGTAATGCTTCCGGAAGTTTTGCCATAGGTCATGATGGTTATGTAGAAGCATCTAATATGATTATTGATGATTTTCTACAAGCAGATTACATTGCATACAGAACGGTTCATATAAATAAGACGATAACCAGTGGTGTGAAACATAGAGGATATTGGGATAAGTATCTCGAGGAATACACCTACAGTGGTAAGACTTATTGGAGATTATGTCTGGATGGTTCACTCGGTGGACAGATCGGACACATGGTGAGATTTGATTGGGATTATTCCGGTGCTGATAGTGTGTCCACACCAACCGTGTATCCAATAGGAGAGATAAAACCACCATCCTATCTAAACAATCCAGGTATAGCTGGAGGAGATGCACGCCCACCGGGCACCAATGAGGGCTCTGGTCACACAATATATTTTGAATCTGCAGTCTCAAATGGCACATCTGGAGTCTATTTTGCCAATGATGTAAGTTCTCACCCACTGGGGAGTAACAGATACGGATTTGGTAACGACAGCCCCAGCTCACTTGGTAACTGGTTTGCATACATGTGGAAAGATGAGGTTGATACCACTGGTGGAGTAGCAGCGGGATACGACTACGACAACGTGTTCAAACTGTGTTACGGAAATAGAATTCAGTATGTAAAATCATATGCGTTCTCCTTTAAACCATTGGCAATTCAATCGTATGAGGCGGGACCACTATTTATCCACGATGGAATCCTGACAGAAAATGGTATTGCTGTCGGATCGACATCCCTGAATGCAACATATGAATTGCACGTGACGGGAGATATCGGAGCAACTGTTGATATCGTTGCTGGTCTGTCGGATAAAAGACTGAAAGAGAACGTCCAGACATATACCAGTGGATCTGATCTATTGAATCGGATCAGACCAGTAGAGTTTGATTGGAACGATAAGAGTAGAGAAGTAGGATTTAATCCAAATCAGGATCATGAGACTGGATTTATAGCTCAAGAGCTACAAGAGATTTTCCCGGAAGCTGTTGCCCCAGCACCAATTGATGCTAACTATCTAACGGTCAAGTCGGAGAGATTGATTCCAATTCTCGTCAGTGCACTGAAAGAGCAACAGAACAGTATTGAAGAATTGCAAGAAAAATTAAAACAAATAGAGGAGAAGTTATAATGCCGTACCCAGAAGGATCCGAAATATACAGAATATCTGCATCTTTAAACGAAGCATCCCGGAGCGGAGATTGGACCCGCCTCGGCCAGGTCGAACAATCAGCGAGTATTCAACTCCACTCCAACATTGGACATGATATAGAAGAGGCAGTTCGCACACGGAGTTGGAATCGGATCAATAATCTAGTATTCAGTATAAATGAAAAACTTAAATCACCCTAAGGAGAACTAAAATGGCAGTCCCAGCTAGCGGAACAATAACCATGTTTGGAATCTATCAAGAGCTCACTAATGCTCTGGGATATACAGTAAGTATTCCCGGTAGACTAATTAAACTATCAGAACTGTCGGATGGATCGGTCCAAGCGATAAATACATCTGGCAACAAATCATCCAATAGACCAGATGGGTCTGCACCACACAAAATGAGCGAATTTTACTCGTATGATCATGATGCGTGATAGAAACACGATGTAGATTTTCAAGCAATTCAATGAAACAACTTTCTTTTCAACTTTGTAACTATTTATATATGGATAGCTGGAGAATTCCATGCCATTGACGTGGACTCAGACAATTACAGCGTTTGCGAACACTCACTATACGTGGTCAGAGGTCAGTATCGCATTGGAGCTTTTCCTCCTAGGAGGAACTGGATCCCGTAGGAGACGAGATCAGACGTATCAGGAATTATTTCAGCAGTATCCAGAGAAGAAAAAGAAAACAATACAATTGATTATGAAGATTAAAGGACAAGAAATTAAACAAGGAGTCAAGATACCAAACCAGGTAGATGTAACGCTCAAGGATATTGATCTGATTATCTCTGAAGTCTTGAATGTAAAACCGGAGGTCGCTGTAGATGTCACTTAAACTGTATACGGATCGAGCGGAAGTCTTCGAATGCAATGTAGCCCTCAAGGGAGCATCATTAAAAAATTCTTCCATCAGAGCAGTATTGAAGTTAGCTGATAAGAGTCTCCTCTATGAGGGTAAGATCGCAACATCTGGAAAGGGTGAGATCATATTCCCCAAACTGAGAAATATACTCGAAGAAGGTGAAACCGGAACAATGGTGTTAGAAGTAATTGCAGACGATGCATATTTCCAACCATATAATGAAAAATTTACAGTACAGACGTCTAAGAAGGCGGTAGTTGAAATAATATCTAAACAGCCTGTAGAACCACAGATTACAATCAAGAAAGTCACTCCAGAATCTCAACTAATAGAATTATTCAAGTCTCGAGGAGTCACAAAACGCCTCATTATTGAAAATAAAAAGAGGTTTTCAAAAGTTCTACATAATTATTATCAAGAGAATAAATTTAAAATTGGTTACAAGAAATTCCTCAATAACATCCTATCCAAGATCTAATCGTGGCTGACTTCGATATATCGAATACACTAGTCAGTGACACGTTTGGAAGACTACTACAGATCGCTACAGATAACGTCGTCTATGACGCTACGGGAAGCTTTCTTGATGAGTTCAAGATCTCCGGTAGTTTCACGACATCTGAGTATGTAGAGATCACCAATGGAGATAACCAAACGGGAAACAAATTACATTCCCGGAACGGAACACTCTACTGGGGTGGAACAAATTTAGAATCTGGTGGGGGAGGCATATCAAATATGTTAGAAGACCAAACGCCACAACTGGGAGGACCCCTGGATGTAAATTCCAAGAATGTTAGTGGTTCGGGAAATTTTCTCATAAATGGATCTGGAAGTTTTGTTCAATTCAACATAGGGGACACATCAAACGATTTTAATGCGATATTCAATTTAGCTCCCTCGACAATTGATCAAGACATCATGTTGGTTAAGAGCAGCAGTATAGATTCCTTCAAGGTAAACAAGAGTGGAGTAGTATCCTTTGGATCATTCTCCAGTGCCCCTACAGCCGTAACTGGTGGGGTTTATTATAATAACACGACAGAAGAATTTTTTATAGGAGTAGGAGAATAGCATGCCAAATTGGAAAAAAGTAGTCGTATCGGGAAGTAATCCCCAATTTAATCATGTCACGGCAAGTGGGGCTGTAGATGTTGCAGGAGCACTTACATTAGGAACGGCTTTAGCTGTTGCGGAAGGTGGTATAGGAGCAACATCCCTAACTGACAAGGCGGTATTGATATCTCAGGATTCCGGAACAGATGCAATTGGTGCATTAGCTCTGGATGGGAACGGTGAAATTATTGTTGGTGGAACCAGCGGTCCAGCAGTGGAAGCAGCCGCTGATGTAGCGGGAACAGGCTTGGATGCAGCTGTTGGTGACGGAACACTTGCGATCAACGTAGCAGCCGCACAGACATCCATCACATCGATTATAAATTCCTCACTAGCTAAGATCGGAACGGCAGCAGCTCAGGAGTATATCACATTTGGGACAGCCAATGAGGTAAATACATTTGTGAACAATACGGAAAGATTTAGTGTTACGGCAACTGGTGCGGATCTTACGGGGAATTTAGCAATATCCGCAAACGCAACAATTGCAGGAAATGCAACCGTTACGGGAGATTTAATCGTCAATGGCACGACTTCGTACATATCAAGTTCTAACCTGATCGTCAGGGATGCTTTTGGTTTCTTTGCAACTGGTTCCGCCGGTGCAAATGTAGATGCTGGAATTCTGGTTCAAAGTGGATCGGCAGCAGATACTGGATCAGCATTGTATCATGACATTACTGCCGTTGCAAAAAGCAATCCGGGTGGTGGACGTTGGGCAGTATCTAAAACTGTTGCAGCTGACGCATCTGGAGCTACACCGGAACAGTTTGTAGTTACCACACATTTGGCAACAAGTGATCCAGATATTGTCATTTCTGGTTCGTATGGTGTGGGTGAGATGCACATCAATACTGCTACTGAAGAAATTTTTATTAGAACGAGTTAAATTTAAAAAGAGGTTATTAATGGGATCAATAAGTGACCATACAGACGTAACGCATGATGTAGAAAGCACATTAGAATCTACTGCGCCAAAAGAGCTTGAATTGAATGGAGATGAAATAAAATTTCTTCTCGCAAAGATAGCTCAGTTGGATTTTAAGGGAGTTGAAATTGAATTTGCCTACAATATGATTATAAAGTTACAAGAGTTATATAAACAGAAAGTTCAATAATATTATTTTTATTGTTGGCCCCTGAAATGGGGGAAGTGGGCTCATGCTGAGTAACCAACCGCGATAGGAGAGATGTAAATGCCAAACTGGAAAAAAGTTGCAGTTTCGGGGAGCAATGTTGCGTTCCACCATATCACTGCAAGCGGCCACGTTAGTGGTACCGCAGCATCTTCAGCATCATTTGGTACCATTAATGTAATAGGATTCGAAGGAGCGTCCTCCAATCTAACGGACTTCTCAGCTTCAATATCATCTAGACTTCAATCCAGTGAAGGAGACATCACAGGCGTCACAGCAGGCACGGGATTATCAGGAGGCGGTGATTCAGGGGCAGTTACTCTTAATGTAGATTTTAGTGATTCAACGTTTCAAAACCAAGTTTCTGGATCCTTTGTAGTAGCAAGTAGTTCACTCGCCAGTAGGATCACAACAACAGAAGCTGAATTGGGGAATACACTGATCAGCAGTTCGGCCCAATTAGCAACAGCAATTTCTGGATCTTGGATTGGAACCGTTTCATCATCCGCACAGCTGGTTACAGCAACATCAAACCACATTTTATCCAGCTCGACTCAATTGGAAGGTAGCGGTGAATTAATATCCAGATCAATTCAATTAACGACGGATGGAAATGACACTCTGATTAGTAGTTCAGCCCAATTAGCATCTGCAATTTCGGGATCTTGGATTGGAGCAGTCAGTTCATCAGTACAGCTTTCCACAGATATCAGTGGATCCTGGCAGGGTTGGGCATCATCCAGTGCAGAACATACGTTTGGAGGAGACATCAGAGTTGCTGGAAATGTACTGGCGGAGAACTACATTGTAAGTTCTTCAGTCACGCACATGACCCAATCGTTTTCTAGTGGATCAACTATATTTGGAGATTCACCAGACGATACTCACATCTTCACAGGTTCACTCACAGTCAGCGGTTCAACTGGTATAGATGTTCAGCACGGAAATATCAGTGGATCACTTATATCAACTGGTTCTTTTGGTAGAATAGAAGCATCGGTTCTTAGTGGTCTCAGTCCCATAAGGATTGAATCTGATACATTTGAGGTTGATGAAAAAGGTACCGTTTCCGGTTCAGGAGAATCTACAGGTTCGTTTGGTAGAATTCAAGCGGACATGATTGCTGGAGAGGTTCAGGTCACAACTGGATCACTCACCGGTGAGATGTGGATCACTACAAATACTGGCTCTCGGATGTTTATTGGTAAATCCACCAAAGGGATCCTGGTATCTAATGATAGCGGATCAGATATCGATGTCGGACAAACTGTAGATGGAACAGATATAGGATTCTCAACAGTCCATTCAACCGATAGTAGTTCAATTTATCTAACTACTGGTGATGGAATTGTGATAGATGAACAAAATCACTGGTATACGGATCGAAAATTTCACATAGGGGGAGATTCTCAATTCATTAGATTTGATGGAGAGAACAACATTAGTATGTCAGCACAAATGTTTCCCCAGACGGGATCTTTTGGCGGACAGATGTGGGTAAACACCAGTGATACAGATCGAATGTATATTGGTAAGTATGCTGGTGGATTCACGGTATCAGGAGATGATGACCCAGTAAATATATCTAGATTTGCAACAGACGAGTACGGAAACACCATCGATGTTGGATTCTACATAAATGACTCTGGAAGCATCGTAGGGATCTCAGATGGTGATGGACTGAAAGTCAACAATTATAATTACTGGTACACTAACAGACAGTATGCCATTGGGACGAGCTCTCAGTATATCAGATACGATGACGATGATCTATTTCAGGTCAAACTCGGTAATGCTGTATTCGCATCAATCACATCAAGTGGAAATATCAGCAGTTCGGCTACAGGATCATTTGGTCGGATCGAAGCAACTACGATATCAGCTAGCACGATCAGCGTAAATGCAGCAACACTCAATGTAGGGAACCAAACGATCAATCAGACCGTAGCTGGAAATATCCAGAATGTCTCTCCGGCAGCGATATCTGGATCTTGGATCGGAGCAGTCTCTGCCTCAGCTCAGTTGGTCACAGCAGGCACGAATGCCATACTGAGTAGTTCAGCCCAACTGGCATCTGCGATTTCTGGATCTTGGAGAGGAGAGTTAGATTCCGGATCGGTAAAATTTGTCGGTGGAGGAGTATCCGGATCATCAGTATCGACTGGTTCATTTGGTGCAGGTTATATTGATAATAAATTGGGCATTGGCACAACGAGTCCAACTTATGATGTAGATGTACTAAAATCTGTATCTGGAGGAACTGTTGCTCTTCGTGTTATGAATTCTAATACAGGTGCTAATTCAGCAGCGATGTTGTATTTAGGTGCTTTTGGTGCTAGTGGAACAGGAGATCCATACATTTATTTTAATGACGATTCAAATGATTGGGCATTAGGTGTAGATAAAAGTGATAGTAGTAAGTTTAAGTTAAGTGATTACTCATCAATTGGATCAAATGATAGACTTGTAATAGATACTTCAGGTAAAGTCGGCATCGGCACATCTGTTCCTACAAAAACCCTAACGGTTGCTGGTGGTATAAGTGGAAGTGAACACATTTACTTAA
>TARA_R110002020_G_scaffold458127_1_pt1 | contig 27354 bp, 27 predicted proteins | sample TARA_R110002020 | Tara Oceans TARA_R110002020 (sample SAMEA4396489) | marine metagenome | biome: Westerlies Biome; feature: [MES] marine water layer (ENVO:01000295) within the mesopelagic zone...; material: water (ENVO:00002006), including particulate matter (ENVO:01000060) such...
CATCATCGACGGCGGTGATGGCGATGACGAGATCTACGGCCTCGGCGATGGCGACATCCTGCGCGGCGGGGCGGGCAATGACCAGATCGAGGGCTCCGGCGGCAATGACCGCATGTCGGGCGGTGATGGGGACGCAGATGTGCTGAGCTATTACAACTCGGCGGGCGGCGTCACGGTGGATCTGCGCTATCAGGGTGTGTTCCAGGCAGTCGGCGGCTTTTCCGGCACCGACTGGTTTGACCAGTTCGAGGACCTCTACGGCTCAAACCGGGGCGGTGACCTGCTGATCGGCAGTGTGGATGACAACCGGATCCTCGGCTTTGGCGGCGATGACCGGATCTTCGGCTTCGACGGCAATGACGAACTGTTCGGCCAGCAGGGCAATGACCTGCTCGCAGGGGGTGTGGGCGCGGATGTGCTGACCGGGGGCGCCGGCGCGGACGTGTTCGACTTCAACCACATCAGCGAGAGCACCTCTGCGTCGCGCGACACGATCCGTGATTTCAGCGCTGCGGCGGGCGATACCATCGACCTCAGCGGGATCGACGCGAACAGCGCTGTAGCGGGCAATCAGGCCTTCACTTTTGTCGGATCCGCGGCCTTCGGCAGCGCAGGTGACCTGCGCTTCGTGACCAATGGCACCGACGGCTTCGTGATCGGGGATGTCGATGGTAACGGAAGCATCGACCTCAACATCCTGCTGCTTGGCGTCACTGCAATGAGCGCGGGTGACTTCGTGCTCTGATCAGCCGCAGGTAATTGCAGCACTCATGGAGACGCCGTTTCGCAGTGAGGCGACGTTTCTTTTTGACCCACCCCGGTTACCTGCCTTCTAACCACTATGTCGGAGCGACACGGCAAGCTGTTTGGGGCGTTCAGCGCTACTTCCCGAAAATGGCCTAACGGGTTCTGTGGTGAACCCATAGCTGGCCTTTCGGTTCTCCGATGAACCATACGAGAAAGGCGACGGGTACTCTGGTTGTTCGACGTTTTTTGCGCCAGTTTTTCCAGCCCTAGGTTGATCCTTTCTTGTCTTTGGTCATCTGAATTTGCTTGGGTTTGAACGTTCTGATAACGCCAAGTATCGACAATGGGCATTGCGGGGCGCTTTTATGGGGGGAGCGACAAGCCTAGTTCGACAGGTTGCGGCGGCACCTGGTCATGATGGCCGCGACCCTCGTCGAGCAGACAACCCGGATTGTCGTGACACTGCCAGCAACATGCCCACGTGCTGCGCCCATCCGGCTTTTGTTCGATGAGCTCGCGCCGCCACAAAAGGCACGACTCCAGCATTGGCCCTTGCTCATCCTGAAACATCAACCCAAAATTAAAACCAAGGCGCTCTCTGACATAGAAATTGGACGCAAGGCACCCGTGTGCGCCCCGTCATAGGCTCGCGGAAAGCGCAGCGTTACGCACCACGAAAAGGCTTTCATGAATTACTTTGGCTTACAAAAACCATCAACCTCGGTGTGGGACGTTTGGGGGTTACCAAAGTTTTTCCAATATTGTTTTGAAAAGAGAAAAACTACTCGTCTGCCCTTGATGCCGATTGGTTACCAAAATACGCCATAAACTCAGGATCGGCCCTACCTTCAAGGAAACCAGCCCAAGCGGTCATCATCGCTCGTCGACGTTTCAGCATATCGCTTCGCTGATATGCTCGCTCTACATCTGAGCCAATAAAGTGCGCCAGTGCGATTTCGGACATATCACAAGGACAGCTTTTTTACGCTGCCAACTGGCGAAAGGTAGAGGGCAGTCCGTGGGGCACCGCCGCGCGTTTGCTGCGCGGATTCATAAAGCCTGCGCGGCATGTCTTTTCTCCGCATTCTTGCATTCGGCGCACGACAGCGGAAATGGACATATCCGAAAGCATTCCGCCAAGGGGCGGTAAAAACACATATGGACTATCCTTCATCCGAGGCAGGACACGTAAGATCGCCATGGCTGGCGGTGTCAGGGATACGCGATGTTCGTGCTCCGATTTCAATCGCGCCGCTGGTATCGTCCATGTCGCGGGTTTCGAGCGCCATTGCTTGCGGTGCTTTTCGTTCCTGAATTCATCCAGCTTATTGGCGAGATCGTGTTTGCTGCCTGCTCAAATGTCAGCGCGGCGGTGGCCTTACGCCTGTCCGCTAGCGGGTCGCCACCTCGCATCGCCTTGCCGCGATGCTCTAGCGTCATCTTTCGTGCGACTGCCAAGAGAATGGCTGTTCCTCCGCCACTTATCGCATTAAGCATTGGGTGACTCCCCTTTCGGGGAATTTTTTGCTGATCTAGCGATAGTTTTGGGTGTGGTGGTTTTGGGTTGCCTACATCTTTTTTGTCGCGCATGACCGACGACCCTCAAACACCAGATTTTACAATAACTCCTGTTTGAGAAACACCAGAAGACTTAGCCGCTAGGAAAACTGAAGGTTATCAAGCACACTCCATTGGGTTGGGAAGAGTCTATTGCCCTGTACAACGTTGCAGCGCGACATTTCTGCGATCTCGGACCTCACGCCCCCAAGAATGTCGTCGCTTAGCAACCTGCGGGGATGCCCACTATCAATCGGTCGACATCCGGGGCAATGTCGGCTGCAACAGCCGCTTGGCGCAGGGCTTGCCCGTCGGCTACGCGAACCACATAACAGACCGGGAAGCCCCGCAGCGGGTCGTATATCGCGGCCCTGACGGCCAGTCGATATGTGCGACCTGTTCGTTTGGCCTGCGCAGCACACGCGATGTGTTTGCCAATGCCGGGCGTTATCGCCACTGATCCTGCAGCTGCCTGTGCTTTATCCCATCGCACCTGAGGGCAGCAATGCGGTGAGGCCGAAAGTGGCGGTCTGCCATGACGACAATTTGCAAGGGCGGTCAGCTTTCCGCTCAGGATGGCCATGAGAACATAAACAAAACGGGAGCTGATGGCGTCGACCTACACGGCCCAAGCAGAGAGATAGCGCGCCACCACAGAGCGGTTCATCTCAGGGTTTTTCGTAAGGCGGTTAGGTTGTCTTTAGTGGCGTCCTGTCCAAGTCTTTGCGATACGCAGTCACCTGACAGTATTTCAGCCTTAGCAAGCGGAATACCCGTGGCGATCCGGAGTGTCAGAAGACCCATCCACAAGCGTTTATGGTCAGACGTGAGACTTGGCTACATCTAGCACATTTTGTCGTTGAAGATTGCGTTATGTCTAGGTTTATACAAAGGTGGTTCATCTAGACCACAGCGCCAACTGTAGCGTTGCTGCAAGACTGTTTGGTTTTCTTCCCGTAGCCGGTTCGGGGGAGAGGATGTTAGGGGGGCGGCAGTGTACGGCTCTGTTCGCAAAACCTGTGCGCCTGAACACCAGACGCCATGTCCAAAAAGTGATATGCAGTGAAAGTCACCTACAAGGAAATCAAATCCGACATTCTTGCGAAGATCGTCAAGGGCGATTGGGGCCCGGGGGATCTGGTGCCAAACGAAGTCGATCTTGCCACGACCTACGGGTGCGCGCGCGCTACAGTGAACCGCGCCATGCGTGAATTGGCCGATGACGGCATCATCGAGCGGCGGCGCAAAGCGGGGACACGCGTGCGCATGACCCCTGTTCGTCAGGCGCGATTTGATATCCCGCTTGTGCGCGATGAAATCGAAGAACGCGGAGCGTCCTACCGGTATTCGCTGGTCAGCAGCGCGGTTCACATCGCCCCTGACTGGCTGCGTGCGCGTCTCCAGCTGCCCGAGGGTGGGAAGGCGCTGCATCTGCTCTGCATGCATTACGCGGACGGGACGCCTTATGAGCATGAGGACCGCTGGATCAACCTATCCGCGCTTCCAGACGCGGAGCATGCCGATTTTTCAAAGGACTGTCCGACCGAGTGGCTGCTGGCGACCATTCCCTTTTCAAAGGCTGAAATCAACCTGTCTGCGGAACGGGCTGATCAAAAGCTCTGCGAATATCTGGCCTGCAATGTGGGTGATCCGGTGTTCTCGGTAGAGCGGTCTACCTGGTGGCAGGGGGACGCGGTGACCTATGTGCGGCTGACCTACCGGCCCGGCTACCGCCTGACCACGCGGTACTGATGAAAGGCAAGAGGGGCACCAATCCGGCGCCCCTTTTTGCCCTCATAGAATTCCGGGCAGGTTCAACCCGTTCTCGCGGGCGCAGGCCTGCGCGTCTTCATATCCAGCATCGGCATGGCGCATGACGCCGGTGGCCGGATCGTTCCAGAGCACCCGTTCAATGCGGCGATCCGCGTCTTCGGTGCCGTCACAGCAAATCACCATGCCGGAGTGCTGCGAGAACCCCATGCCAACACCGCCACCATGGTGCAGCGACACCCATGTCGCCCCCGATGCCGTGTTCAGAAGCGCATTCAGCAGCGGCCAGTCAGACACCGCGTCAGAGCCGTCTTTCATCGCCTCGGTTTCGCGGTTGGGTGAGGCAACCGAGCCGGAGTCGAGATGATCGCGGCCAATGACGATGGGCGCGGAGAGCTCTCCTGTGCGGACCATTTCGTTGAACGCCAGCCCCAGTCTGTGGCGTGCGCCAAGGCCGACCCAGCAAATCCTCGCGGGCAGGCCCTGGAAGGAAATCCGCTCGCGCGCCATGTCTAGCCAGTTGTGCAGGTGTGTGTCATCGGCCAGGATCTCTTTCACCTTGGCATCGGTTTTATAGATATCCTCGGGGTCGCCCGACAGGGCAGCCCAGCGGAACGGGCCGACACCACGGCAAAACAGCGGACGGATGTAGGCAGGCACGAAACCGGGGAAGGCAAAGGCGTTTTCCAGCCCTTCCTCCAGTGCCACCTGCCGGATGTTGTTGCCGTAATCCAGTGTTGGCACACCTGCATTCCAGAAATCCACCATCGCTGCGACATGGGTTTTCATGGACGCGCGCGCGGCTTTTTCAACCGCTTTGGGGTCGCTTTCGCGTTTCTCGCGCCATTCTGCCATGGTCCAACCCTGCGGCAGATAGCCGTTGATCGGGTCATGTGCGGATGTCTGGTCTGTCACGATATCGGGGTGGATGCCGCGCGCGACCAGTTCGGGGAAGACATCGGCGGCATTGCCGAGCAGGCCTACCGATTTTGCCTCACCCGCTTTTGTCCATCGGTCGATCATGTCCAGCGCCTCGTCCAGCGTGTCCGCCCGTTCATCGACATATTTTGTGCGCAAGCGGAAGTCGATGCTGTCGGGGTTGCACTCAACCGCCAGACAACACGCACCGGCCATGACCGCCGCCAAGGGCTGCGCGCCGCCCATGCCGCCAAGGCCGCCGGTCAGGATCCACTTACCCCTCAGGTCGCCGCCGTAGTGTTGGCGGCCAGCCTCAACGAATGTCTCGTAGGTGCCCTGCACAATGCCCTGTGATCCGATGTAGATCCACGAACCTGCGGTCATCTGACCGTACATCGCCAGACCCTTTTTATCGAGTTCGTTGAAGTGATCCCAGGTCGCCCAATGCGGCACGAGGTTGGAATTGGCGATCAGAACGCGGGGCGCATCCTTGTGGGTCTGGAAGACGCCGACGGGCTTGCCCGATTGCACCAGCAGCGTCTGGTCTTCTTCCAGCGCGCGCAGGGAGGCGACGATCATGTCAAAGTCTTTCCATGTGCGCGCCGCACGTCCAATGCCGCCATAGACCACCAGTTCATGCGGGTTTTCGGCGACATCGGGATGCAGGTTGTTCATCAACATGCGCAGGGGCGCCTCAGTGAGCCAGCTCTTGGCGGTCAGTTCGGTCCCGGTGGCGGGAAATACGTCACGGGTGTTCTTGCGCGGATCGCTCATGATATGCCTTTCAGAGTAGGGGCCAAGTCAGCCAGTTGTGTCAGGGTTGAGGTAAGGTGGACGCGCTGCGGCGCGGCCAAAGTGGTGCGCCCGGTTGTGGTGTCCGTCAGCGGCCGATCATAAGGTATTTGGATGTGCCAATCCGTGTCCGCCACTTTACGCCAGCGCGGGTTCACGCTTGCGCGGATTTCATCGGGCACGAACGCGCCTGTGTGGGGTAGGCCCAGAGCACTCGGGCTGTTGCCCCTTGAGACTACCAGCGTCATTCCGACAGTTCCGGCATGAGGATATCCGCTGTGCTGACAATGGTCCCGTCCGCGATCATCACGGCCGCCTGTTCCAGATCCGGTGCGAGATAGCGATCATCGCCAAGTGCCGCCACATCGCGGCGCACCCGCGCCACGACACGCTGCAAGGCGGTGCTGGTTGCAAGAGGCGCGCGAAAGTCGACGCCCTGCGCGGCACAGAGCAGCTCAACACCCAGAATACGGTTCAGGTTCTCACACATGGCGCCGAGACGACGCGCGCCGTGGGCGGCCATCGAGACATGATCCTCCTGATTGGCCGATGTCGGCGTGCTGTCTGTCACACAAGGGTTGGCGAGGTGTTTGTTCTCGCTCATCAATGCGGCGGTGGTGACTTCGGCAATCATATAGCCGCTGTTCAAGCCCGGATTGGGTGTCAGAAACGGCGGCAGATTGAAACTGAGCACGGGGTCCACAATCAGCGCCACACGGCGCTGTGCGATGGCCCCGATTTCGGCGATAGCCAGGGCGATCATGTCGGCGGCAAAGCCAACCGGCTCGGCGTGGAAGTTGCCGCCCGAGACAATCACATCCGCGTCGATCAACACCAGCGGATTGTCCGTGGCGGCGTTGGCCTCAATCTCCAGCGTGCGGGCAGCCATGCGCAGCACATCCATCGCAGCACCCGTCACCTGCGGCTGGCAACGGATGCAATAGGGGTCCTGCACGCGCGCATCATCGACAATATGACTGTCGCGGATGTCCGAGCCGTCCAATAGCGCGCGCATCGTCTCGCCTGCCTCGATCTGCCCGCGATGGCCCCGCAGGGCGTGTATTTCCGGCTGCAACGGGGCGGTAGAGCCCATGATCGCGTCTGTGGACAGGGCAGAGGTCACCAGTGAGGAATGCGCCGCCCGCCACGCACCAAACAACCCTGCCAGCGCAAAGGCCGTTGAAAACTGTGTACCGTTGATGAGTGCGAGCCCTTCTTTTGGGCCAAGTTCAACCGCGGTCAGCCCTGCGGCCTTGAGTGCGTCAGCGCCGGGCATGACCTTGCCTTCAAATTCTGCTTCTCCGTGCCCCATCATGACCGCCGCCATATGGGCCAGCGGGGCCAGATCGCCCGAGGCACCGACAGAGCCTTGGGCGGGAATGACGGGGGTCACGCCTGTGTCCAGCATCTGCTCAAGCAAGGTTACGACCGCGAGCCGTACACCGGAGGCCCCGCGCCCGAGGCTTAGCAGCTTCAACGCCATCATCAGCCGTGCATGGGAGCGGGGGATCGCGGGACCTACCCCGCAGCAATGTGACAGGATCAGGTTGCGTTGCAGCGTGGCGGTGTCTTTTGCTTCGATCTTGACCGAGGCGAGTTTTCCAAAGCCCGTATTCACGCCGTATACCGCCTCGGTTCCGGCGACAGCTTTTGCGATGCGCGCATGCGCCCGGTCGATCGCGGGATGGCTGGAAGGATCAAGGCGCACGGCGGATTGGTTCCAATAGATGTCTTGCAGATCATCCAAGGTGACCGCGCCGGGCGTGAGGATAAGGGTTTTCACGCGGGGATACCTCCAAAAATACGGGAATGAAGGGGGTTGAAGCCAATACGATAGGCAAGCTCGGCAGGGTGTTTGATGTCCCAAACCGCCAGATCGGCGCGCAACCCTGCGGCGATGGTGCCCGCATCCGTCACCCCAAGGGCGCGGGCGGCGTTACGGGTCACACCGCACAATGCTTCCAAGGGTGTCATACGAAACAGCGTGCAGCTCATATTGAGCGTCAGCAGCAGCGAATTGAGCGGCGAGGAGCCGGGGTTGATGTCCGTCGCCAACGCCATAGGCACAGCATGCTTGCGCAGCAGTGCGATGGGCGGCGCTTGGGTTTCGCGCAGGGTATAGAATGCACCGGGCAGAATGACCGCAACGGTGCCTGCCTTTGCCATGGCCAAGACGCCATCCTCGTCTAGGTATTCGATGTGGTCCGCCGACAGGGCACCGTAGCGCGCAGCGAGCTTTGCGCCGCCAAGATTGGACAATTGCTCGGCGTGGAGCTTGATGGGCAAGCCAAGCTCGACCGCCACGTCGAAGACGCGGGCGATTTGGGCGGGCTGGAACGCGATGCCCTCGCAAAACCCGTCAACCGCATCCACCAGCCCCTCGGCGCAAGCCGCGCGGAGGGCAGGTATGCAGACCTCGTCGATATAGGCGTCATCGCGCCCTGCATAGTCGGCAGGGGTCGCGTGGGCGCCAAGGAAGGTGGTTTTGACCCGGACAGGACGGTTGTCAGCAATGGCGCGCGCAGTGCGTAGCATTCGCAGTTCCGTCTCTACATCAAGGCCATAGCCGGATTTGATCTCGATCATGGTCACCCCTTCGGCAATCAGCACGTCAACGCGCCGCAAGGCCTCGGCCAGCAGTTCATCCGCATCCGCGGCCCGGGTCGCCTCTACGGTCGAGACGATCCCACCGCCAGCGCGCGCAACTTCCTCGTAGCTTGCCCCATTCAGACGCATCTCGAACTCGACGGCGCGGTCGCCGCCGTGAACGATGTGCGTGTGGCAGTCAATCAAACCCGGCGTCACAAAGCGGCCGCCCAGATTGGTGCTTGGAAGATCAGTGTACGCAGCGGGCAGATCTAGGGCGGGGCCAACCCAGTCGATCAAACCGTCAACCACGGCGATTGCTGCATCGGCCACCAATCCGTAGGCGTCTTGGGATTCGACCATCGTTGCGGCGTTCAGATCAACGAAAACAGTGCTGTTTGTCGGCATTCTTTTCCCCGTGCCAAAATGATTATCCGTTTAGGAGTGCATGAAACTTAGTTATGTATATACATAATAGGGAAAGACGCCAAATGATTATTGTCGAACACGCCAAATTCGCGTCCGGAAAGGTTACAGATCTGCGTCTGACAGGGAGGGATCACCCTATGGCGGCAAGGGGAGGTTTTGGACTTGGCGCGCCCTATGACGAGCTTGCGCCAAGGATGATGTCGTCACCTATGTCTGGTCCGCAGGCCAGCATGCAGAGCAGAGCGGGCGCCGCGTGAAACACGAAGACGTCAGCGGACGCTACCGATTGGGAATGCAAAGCCTTATATCCGCGCCTTGGTCCAGATAGGTCAGGCGAATTTCAAGCACGGCATCATCCGGCCCGAGCGATAGCGCCATTTGTGACCCGCTGCTGATCACAGTATCAGCTGTATCCAGCAGCGCCGTGTTGATACGCGCGGTACCCGCCAGCGCGTGGTAGGCGATAAAGCCTTGGGGTGGACATGACACAGACTGTTCAAGTGTGCCGCGCAGCACCTTAACTGTGGCGGTACAATGTGTCGGGCGAAACATCAGATTCAGATCGGTGAGCGGTCCGCCTCGAAGCTCCGACCGGATAGGCACTGCGCCGTCAAACCAGACAGGCTCCCACAGTTTCGCTTCTAGCGAACGCGCCGGTGAAATCAGCGTCATCTCTCCGCCTGAAACGACGGTCAGCACCCTTTGCATTCCTGTGAAGTCCGAAAACGGCCCGTCCTGAGCCACGTCGGCACGGCTGATGCTCCACACCACCCGATCATCCAGAAGTCCGCTGGCAATATTGCGGGTGACGCCACCGCCGTTTTTCCATGGCACGTCCAGCAAATCGCTGTGTTTTAGAATGTGCATGTTCAGGGATCGCTTCCGATTTTATGCCGGTTGCCCGGGCCTGTCGGGATTGGTGCTTTAATGTATGCGGCAAATCAAGGCAAAGATATACACGAGGTCAGTCCGATACTGAATCGTTGACCAAACTCTTTGCAATTTTACGCGACAGCTCTAATCAGATTTCTCAGAGACAACGATGTCACAGCCACAAGTTTGACAAACCTGATTGTGACCCTTGCAGCGTGAAGACCATGTGCGCATTGACGGCAGCACAGGTGCCGACAGGGTTGAGGTGATCTTTCCCGATCTTGATCGCAGTTTGGGAACCTTGGTGGACGCGTATTTCAAGGCTGATCCGACCCTTTGCGGAGGCTATACACACCGCTTTGTTTACACCAACTTCAACCTCCCCAATCTTGTCTAGACTGTCGAGGGGCAAAGGCTGTTGCGCGGCGTGGAAGCGATTCTGCGGATCGCCGGTGCCGAGGAGTCCCCGACAATCGGTGGTTTGACATTTCGCGCAGAAACCTTGTCTTAGGTCTGGGTTAACGGTTGGGATGCCGTTTTTGACAAGTCGTCATCACGTACTGCAGCTTTGCTGACGGATGGCCGCTTGGTGCAGGTTTTGTCACTAAGCGACGACCCGATTACAGGTGCAGACCATAGCAAGGTGGTCGTCACACAAGGTATCACCCTTTGGTTTCGGCTCTTTCTGACGGTGGATTCGCTGTTGGGTAAATGCTCAAAACAGCGCCGTCGACGACGGATATCGTGGCGCATGGTTTTGATGAAAATAGCGCGACCCTCGAGACCGCCACATTCAAAGCGTCGACAGCCAAGAAGGCGGGCGGCGGCGGGGACTACGGCATCCTGCGGGTCTTGAGCAAGGGATTGCTCACCAATGGCGCTGAAGGCTTTGATTTCTTCATCGGCTTTGAATACTTCAGGTTTGAGGGGAACGATGTCAGAATATGGAAATTGGCGGTGGTGCAGGGCGACCGCCACAGGACCGCACAGGCTGAGCCTTCTCGGAGCAGCCGTTCGTGGAAGACTTCCGCCCTGTAGTGTCAAAAGTCAAACCCGGTGCGGCGCTGCAATGCGGGGATGGGCAAGGATGGGAGTCGAGTTCACGCACACGTCCGGGTGGTGCACTCTTGCAGGCAGAGGCGCATTCGGGTTCGGGCGTACCCTCCCGGGTCTGCTGGAGCATCGCATCCGCTCTCTACCTCAGAGAGTTGCTGCGAAAGCAGGCCGCAAAACCTTGGATCATATTTCCGCGCCAAAATTGACCGATACGTCGCGCTCTTTTGCCGTATAGCCAGGCCCACTCAGGTCCATTGCCGCGCGGGCGACGAATTTACCTTGCCCCTCATGGGCTTCGAGTTTTCCTTTATGTGTAATGACCGCGCCGCGGTTCAGAACGGTTTCGGGCACACCCGTAAGCTCCATTCCCTCAAACGGCGTGTAGTCCATATTGTCGTGCTGATCGCCCACAGTAACCTTGCGGGTTGTTTCGGGGTCCCAAATGGCAATATCGGCGTCCATGCCGGGGGCGATGCTGCCTTTTTGGGTCATTCCGAATGTGCGCGCGGCGTTTGTTGATGAGAGCCCGACAAACTGCTGCAAACTGATCCGCCCTTTTACGACGCCTTCGGAGAAAAGGTACGGAAGGCGCGCTGCAATGCCGGGCATGCCGTTGCTGATCTTGGGGTAGGGGGCATCGGCCCCGTTGAGGAATTTACCCGTCTCATCAAAGCGGTAGGGCGCGTGATCCGAGCTGACAGAGGCGAAGGTGCCTGCGCGGACATGTTGCCAGAGCGCGTCTTGTGTCTGGGTATCCCGAAGCGGAGGAGAGCAGATGAATTTCGCGCCTTCCATGCCGGGACGGTCCAGATCATAGCGGGTGAGGGCCAGATACTGTGGGCAGGTTTCCGCAAACAGACGTGTGCCTGCCTGAATTTCGCGCTGCACGATCTGCGCACCACCTGCGGTGGACACATGGACAACAAACAACGGTGCATCGACGAGCTTGGCCAGTGAAACCGCGCGATTGATTGCCTCTTCCTCGGCGAGCTCTGGTCGGGAAATTGCGTGGTACTTGGGCGCGGTCAGCCCTGCATCGGCCAGCCGTTTGTTCATCCATTTGACCATATCGTTGTTTTCCGCGTGTACCATTGTGATGGCACCGTGTTCGCGTGCGACCGTTAGAATATCCAACATACCGCCATCACCGATGTTCATCAGATCGTAGGTCATGAAAACCTTGAAGGATGTGATCCCGCGGGCGAAGGCACGGGGCAACTGCTCGTACAACACTTCCGGGGTCGGGTCGGAGATGATCAGGTGGTAACTATAATCAATGACAGATCGGGCCCCGCGCGCATCGTACGTCGCAATGACATCGTCAATGGATTGGCCGCGATGTTGCGCTGCAAAAGGGATGAAGGATGAATTGCCACCAAATGCCGCCGAGATGGAACCGCTGAGGTAGTCATCCGCAGACATCACGCCTGAGGAGCTTTCTTGTGCAATGTGGGCATGTGCTTCGATTCCGCCTGGCAGCACCAGGCGCCCGCCCGCGTCGATCCGCCTGGCTCCGCCCGCGATGCGTTCAGAGATGGCCGAAATCCGGCCATTCGATATTCCGATATCTGCTTTGAACGTGTCCGCCGCAGTGGCTACTGTGCCATCATGAATAACTGTGTCAAAATCCATCTTTGGTTCCTCTGGAGGTCATGCAGCGTGAATGCAGTTACCGTTTCTTTAAATCGCGTGCGTCCTGATGTGCATACCATTTTGTCATCACGCCAGCGACGTGACTGGAAAAGGGTTTGAACGGAACACGTGCAAAGGGCAGATCATCGAATGCTGTACCACTCTGGGGCTGTTTCAAGATCTTGCGGGCCAGCTTCATCCCGAAATACACGCTGCGCGTCACGCCAGAACCGCAATAGCCCCCGGCCAGCCAAACACCGTCTTCATAGCCTATGTGGGGGCTATGATCCGTGGTGTAGGCCACATCTCCAGACCAGACATGGCTGAATGCCACGTCTTGGAGTTGCGGGAACACGCGTGTGGCAGCGGTTGCGAAGGCTTTACGTTGCTTGTCGGTGGCGCCGCCAGGGCTGCCGATCCTGCCCCCAAAGATAAAGCGTTTGCCGTCTGGTGTGGGCCGGAACCACATGAAAACGCGGCCAGATTCACCGAATGTGCGGCCTTTGGGGCTGAGTTGGTTGATCGTTGCGACAGGCAGTTCTTCGGTGGCGACTGCGGCGGTGCGGATCTGCACGATGCGGCGGTGCATGGCGGGCGTGCGGCGGTCTGAATACGCATTCGTGGCGACGACAACCTCGGATGCCTGAGCACTGCCTTCGGGGGTTTGAACCTGCGTGGTGTCCTTGCCTTTGCGCAGCGCGGTGACCGGACAATCGGTTAGAATGCGAACGCCCGACGCAACTGCAAGGCGCGCAAGCGAGAGAACCAGCTTGCGGGGGTGTATGCCGCCGTCACGGTGATACACCACGCCGCCCTTGTAAAAGTCGCTGCCGATCTCGGCGCGCTGCTCACCCAAAGGGATCATATCAAAGGGAAGGCCCAGATTTTTGCCAAGCCATTCACATTCGCGGGCCATGCTTTCATAATCTGCAGGTGCGCGCGCGCCTCTGAAGCGCCCTTGCATTTGCAGATCACAATCAAGCTGTTCGTGTTTCACAAACTCCTCGAAGAAATCGAGTGCCAGCAAACCCTCGCGCAACATCGCCAGCGTTTTCTGGTCACCGTAGCGTGCAAGCAGACCCGCAGAGCCGAGCTTGTGAAAGCTGGGCCCCACCATACCGCCATTGCGAGAGGACGCGCCGGCACCGATGCCGCCTGCCTCGAAAACGGTCACATCGCGTCCCGCACGGGCAAGGTGGAGTGCTGCAGACAGGCCGGTGAAGCCCGCCCCGATCACCGCAATATCCGTCCTGTCGGGCAGAGCCGGTCTTTCGGGACGATAGGTAGGGATCGTTTCCCAAAAGATGTGCTCGGCTTTCATTCCATCAACCTCTGAGCGTCCAGTTGTCCCGATTTCGTTCAGTGGGGAACCGGTCCTGAAGGCCCAATTCTTTGATCCTCTGGATGCTGGCCTCGAACAGGCTGCGTTTTACAGGGATGCCATCGGGGGCCAATGCGACCTCGCGCAAGCTGGCGGCACGGTCTGCATAGGCATCCAGAAGCTTGCGGAGGTCTTCAATCGCGGTGGCCTCGGAGATGTCGATGCGCAGATCCAACGTATCAATCCCGTGTTCCCCCGTGACGCGCAAACCAGCGGACCGCAATGGTCCTTCGATCTCTCCTCCGGCATCGCGCCCCGCCTCCAAGGCGCGCATCAGACGCTCACCAAGGGGCAAGCCGGAGTCTGCGGTGAAGGCATCCACCATCTTTCGGGTGACCTGATCGTTGGCCAGAATATTTCCAAGTGCGAGGCAATCCGTATCGATACTGTGGGTAAAGATCGAATACATCCGGCGCCCGTGATAGACTGACGCCTGTCCCGCGGAATCCAGTGCGCCAACCTGCCGCCACTCGATGTCAGTGGTTGAGTTGCAAACCTCTGAGACGGTTTCATCTGCACGTTTGCCCGCCGCCAGCAGGGATATGCCCAAGTCACCCAATCGGCTGTCGGTGCGGTGCTGGGACAGCATTGCGCCTTTTCCGTGGGCCAGTCTGACGCAACGCGCCCCAACAGCCAGATCCGAAGTAGTGATGGCCGCCCCGAACGCTCCGGTGCGGGCGCATCGGCCGATGATTGAAAAAGTCACTCGTATACTCCTGTTACGTCAGCACATGTCGGTCGCGGGAAGGGGAACACCACGGTCCTCTGCGCCAAATCTTTGCCACATGGAATCGGTTGCGTCCTGCGCCTCTTGCACCGCTGCGCGTTCGTCGATTGTTACCAGTTTGCGGTCGCGCATCAGGAAACGTCCGTCAACCATGGTGTCGGTGACCGTGCCGGGATGGCCATAATGCACAATGTTGGAGAGCGCGGAGATGCGCGGGTTGAGTGCGGGCGTCATCAAATCGAAGATTGCCAGATCGGCTTTCATGCCGACCGCTATGCTGCCGATGCCCGGATGATCCAGCGCCTTGGCGGCATTCACGGTGGCATAGTTGAACACCTGTTGCGGTGTCGGCGTGACAGAGCGCTGGTAGGCACCTCGGTGCAGCGTCAATCCCATTTTCATCGCGTGGAACATATCCTCGGTCATGTTGTCCGTGCCCAGCACGATCTTTACCTTGTGATCCAGGATCGCGCGGATCGGCAGCGGGTGCGGCCCCTTTGCCGACATCGAGGAGGGGCAATGCGCCAGCCATGTTCCGGTTTCGGCCAGTCGCGCCACATCGCTTTCGGTGCAAAAGGTCCAATGCACGGCAAGAAGGTCGTCTCCGAGGAAATTGTTGCGGTCCAGATACTCGGTTGAGGTGCAGCCGTGCAGGCTTTCAACCTGTTCCTTTTCACTGATGATCTGGCTGAGATGAACTGTGCGGCGCAGACCATGCGCACGGGCGAGATCTTTGAGTTGTCCGAGCATCCAGGGGCTGCAATTGTCGGGTGCATGGGCCGATATCATGACGCGCACGCGGTCGTCTTCGGTCCCGTGAAACTGCTCAATCAGACTGCGGGTCCGGGTCAGGAATGTTTCGCCGAATTCGCGGTCAAAGCGGTATTTCCCGCTTCCTACTTCGGTTGTGACAGCATCGGCACAGCTTTCTGCAAGCCAAAGGCGCATGCCCGTTTCAATCATCGCAGGGGCATAATCGGCGACATGGCGCAGGGGATCGACCATGGTGGTCGTGCCTGACCGGATGGCTTCGGTGCAGGCCAGCCGCGCGATCGCGGCACGCTCGCGGGGTTCCAGAAGGTAGGACGCCGGCACCATGTATTGGTAAACGAGATTGCCCTCGATATCCTCCACAGTGCCGCGCAACACCAACAAGACCGCATGGGTATGCGAATTGATCAGCCCGGGCGATACCAACCTGTCAGACATATCCAGCGGCTCAAACCCGTCAAAATCCGTACCGTTAAGAGTGTCGGAAATGGCAGCGATCCGGCTGCCGTCAATCGCGATATGTCCTGCTCTGACCTCTGGCATGCCGTTTTCATGAGAGATATAACGCGCGTTCCTGAGCAATGTGCGGGTCATCTTCTGCGCACCACGCTGATGGCTGTGACGATAAGTGTGATGACGACAAGAACTGTTGCGACTGCGGCGATTGTGGGGTCGATGTTGTCCTGAATGCCTTCCCAGATCATCTTGGGCAGGGTGTTTACGCGGCGCACCGTGATGAACAAAACGCCGACAATCTCGTCAAAGCTGACAATGAACGCGAAGATAAATCCGGTTGCGATCCCCGGTTTTGCGGCGGGCACCACGACGGCCCACACTGTTTGCATTACGGATGCACCAAGGCTGCGTGCCGCGCGGGGAATGTTGCGATCCAGATTTGTAAGCGCCGCAAAGACGGAGATCGACACATAGGGCAGGGCAAGCAGTGTATGCGCCAGAATGACGCCCACATGCGTATCGATCAGCCCCAGAACCACCCAGAACCGGTAGAATCCCAACGATTGCACCACCGGGGGCACTAAAATCGGTGCAATCAGCACCCAACGGGCAATGGAGGAGGCGCGATCGGACAGGAACCAGCACCCAATTGCAAACGCCGTGCCGAGAACCGTAGCGCATGTGGCCACGACCAGCCCGACCCAGATGCTGGTCCAGGTGGCACCCAGCCATTCGGCATCGGTGAAATAGTTCACGTAGTGCTGGGTTGACAGCCCGTCTTTTGGCAGTCCGATATAGCTGGTGTCCGTGAAGGAGATCGGCAGCACCACCAACATCGGCAACACCAGAAAGGCGATGACCATCCACGCACCGGTCTGGAAGAAAATCTGAAAGGCGGACCGGGTCATTATTTACGCTCCAGCAGGGCCGAGCGCAGATTGACGAACCGCGCCGCGACTAGAAGGACAAGGGCCGTCGCAACCAGCAAGGCGACAGACAGGGCAGACCCGAGACCCCAGTTGAGGAACTCTTGAATCTGATAGGTGATGTATTCGGAAATCATCAGTACGCGGCCACCGCCCAGCAGTGCCGGCGTGACGAAAAAGCCGAGTGACAAAACAAATACGAGCAGCGCACCCGACATCACGCCGGGCATCGTCTGGGGGAAATAGACCTGACGGAACGCCGTCCATTCGCCTGCGCCCAAGCTGCGTGCCGCAAGAACATAGGCGCCGGAAATACCGCGCATGTTGGTCAGCATGGGCAGGATCGCAAAGGGCAACATGACGTGTATCATCGCAATCAGAACGCCCAGCTCATTGTGCATAAGCCGTAAGGGGGACTCTATAACTCCTGCACCTATTAATGTGTCATTCACGATCCCGGAGCGGCCCAGCAAGACAATCCAGCTGAATGAACGGATCAACACAGACACCCAGAAGGGCAAAAGCACCAGCGCAAGCATCAGGGGTGTCAGCTTCGACGCGTAGTTGCTGATGGCGTAGGCCACGATATATCCCAAAATCAGACAGCCGATTGTGGTGATAGCAGCAACGCGGAATGTGATGACAAAACTGGTTTTCACGGCACTTGAATCTGCCATGGCTACAAAATTTGCCAGTCCTGTGGTGGGCTCTGTAAAGGCGATTTTCCAGATTCCAAGCACCGGCACAATGTAGAAAAGCACCATGACGGCCAAGGCTGGCATAACCAGCATCCAGTAACTGACCTTTTCGTTAATTCGCGGCATCTCGGCTCCTGATAAAATCGGGCGGGCCAGCGCGTGGCACCGGCACGCCCAAAGATCGCTTAGTTGATCAGCGCATCCACATAGAGTTCTTCTGCGGCGATCTGGTTCTTGGCGTACCATTCATCGTTATACAGAATCTGGGTGGCGAGATTTTCGGGGCTGGACGGGTTCCATGGCGCCAATTCGGCAGGGACCAGCGCGGCAGCCTCGGGGTTGATCGGACCGGACCCGATCAATTCGAGCCATTTGACCTGAAGTTCGGGCTTCTGACCATGTGCGATGAGCTTCATTGTTTCTTCGGTGCCCGCGGGGTTTCCTTTGGGGACGACCCAGATACCGGGTGAAAGAACGCCGCCGTTGAAGCTGACAGTGAACGATTCCGCATCCAGCTGGTCCTTGAGAAGATGCGCGCGGGTCGACCAGATGTTGCCCATCGTGACCTCTTCTTGCAGGAACAGGTTCTGGCTGTCGCTGCCGGAGCCCCACACAATGATGTTTTCGCGCAATTCGCGGAATTTGGCGATTGCTGCCTTGATCCCGTCGTCCGTGCCGAGCGCGTCATAGACCTCGTTCAGTGGTACGCCGCGCGCCATTGTGGCGCTCTCGAGCTGACCGCGCACCGATTTGCGGAAAGTCCGCATTCCCGGGAAATCCTTGACGTTCCAGACATCTTCCCATGACTGCGGTGCATTGCCGCCCAAAAGCTTTGGGTTGCTGGCCAGGACATAGGAGTAAATGTAGTTGCCGACGCCATTGTTATAGGCGGTGCCTTCCAGAACTTTGGTTTTGTCGACAATGGAGTAGTCGATGGGTTGGGTAATGCCCTGTTGTTCAAGAATAATTGCCGAACCTGCGCCGCTGTCGCACAGATCCCAGACCACTGCGCCACTTTCAACCATCGCGCGGATCTTGCCTGCGGAGGGGCCGGAGCCGTCTACGATCACGGGGATGCCCGTCTCGGCGGTGTAGGTGTCGCAGATCACTTCTTGCAGCACGTCTTTTGCCGTGCCGCCCCAGTTTACGACAATGATCTCCTTGGCTTGCGCGCTGGCCTTTGTGCCCAATGCGGGCAAGATACCCAAGGCGCCCATCGCCGCGATAAAGCCGCGGCGTGTCAGACGGCCCTGCTTGTAGCGTTCCACCGCGATCTCCGCGATGTCGCGTTTGGCTTCGAAATCTGTAGGGTCTTGCATGGTTTATCTCCTTGTTGGTGGGGTGTCGGGGTCTTCGCCCCTTGTTAGTCTTTTGATAGAACGACAGGCGCGTCGGGCTCCCATCCGATGCTGACGGGCAGGCCCGCAACCGGGTTGATGTCGGTTTTCCAGGTCGGGCAGGAAACCAGCAATTCGCCCAGAGTTTCGTGCTTTACGATGACCTGACAACGCTCGCCCAGATAGCTGACCTGCTTGACCACTGCGGGCAAAAATTCTGCGCCAGGTGCGCCCAATTTCAAGCGTTCGGGACGTATTGCCAGTTTGACCTCAGCACCATCTGCAGTGTGCGATCCGGTCTCGACGTTAAACGCGACACCTTTTGCGTTGCATGGCAATGTGGAGCCGGTCTGCTTGCCCACGGTGACATCGATAAAATTGGACTTGCCCAGAAAATCAGCAACGAATTTGTTACGAGGGCGATTATAAAGCGTATTCGGATCGCCCTCTTGCTGGATGCTGCCGTCTTTGAGGATGATGATCCTGTCGGACATCGACAGCGCTTCATCCTGATCGTGGGTCACATAGATAAATGTCACACCCAACTGCTTGTGCAGTGCTTTCAGCTCCCACTGCAAATCAGCGCGCAGTTTTTTATCAAGGGCCGACAAGGGCTCGTCCAGCAACAGAACCTGCGGGCTGAATGACATGGCGCGCGCCAGTGCTATGCGCTGCTGTTGCCCGCCGGACAACTGTGACGGCATGCGATCCGCAAAGGCGCCCATCTGCACCATCTCGAGCGCTTCGTTCACGCGCTTCTTGATCTCGGTCGCCGGTTTTTTGCGCACTTTCAGCGGAAAGCCTACGTTTTCCCTCACTGTCATGGTCGGGAACAGCGCGTAGCCCTGAAACACCATTCCAAAGTCGCGGTGCTCAGGCGGGCGGTTTGTGATGTCTTCGGTCCGCAGTGTAAGCCTGCCGCCGTCCATTTTGATGAACCCCGCAATCGCGCTGAGCAACGTGGTCTTTCCGGAGCCGGACGGGCCCAGAAGTGTCAGAAACTCGCCTTCGGCGACGTCGATGTTGACCTGATCCAGGGCGCGTGTATCGCCGTAGATTTTGACTGCTTCATGTATTGAAAGAATAGGTGAGGTCATGTGGTAAACAAATCCGTTCTGCGCGGCGGTAAGGTCCGATGGGACCACTCTCCCTTCAAAGGGAGCATGGCAGAAAGCGTTTTTGAAATAAAAAAGATCCCCCTTTGTATATCTTCAGGTTATACACTCACGGCTGATGAACCACGGACTGGCCGTCCTTTTTTAGGTAATCGGACAGAAAGTCTTGGAACTGCATCGTCAGATTTGATGTGGGAAATAGCTTTGACGTGATGCCATGCATTGTAATCGGTAGGACGGGTTTGGTGGGGCGCATCACGATTGAGGTTGTCTGGTGCCCGATCAGCCCGAAACTGTCGACCAGTGCGACACCCAGTCCGCTGCGCACCATTTCCATGGCGGTGGCCGTGTGCCGGACCTCGCAAAAAAAGCGCCGCTCCAGCCCTTGGTCAGAAAAGACATTGTCAATGAGTTGGCCCAGCGGTGTGCTTGCGGCATATGAAATATGGTTGACGTGATTGAGGTCGGTGACTTTGATCTGGTCCATCAGGGCCAGTTCGTGGTCGGCTGGACAGATGCACATTAACTGCCCATCGCCGAGTTGGCGCACATAAACCGCTGACAGACGCGGGGGCGTGATGGAAAGCCCAAGATCCGCGCGCCCGCTTCCCAGCCGTCTGGTGATTGCCTCGACGCTGCCCAGCTCAATGGACAGCCTGAGCTTGGGGCGGGTTTTCATGAACAGACCCAGCACGCGCGGCAGGATGCTGTGACCGATCGACGGGGTCGCGACAATGCTCAAACGTCCGACTGTGCCGCCTTTGAGCTCGCCTATGATGTTGTCGATCCGTTTTTGCTGCATAAACAAATGCTGCGCTTCCTGCGCGATGTGCAGGGCTTCCTTGGTCGGAACGAGGCGACCATGTTCCCGTTTGAAGAGGGCAAAACCAATGGCGTCCTCGGTGTGCCTGATCATATTGCTGATGGCGGGTTGGCTGACATTCAGCAATTGTGCTGCGCGCGCAGTCGTGCCCACTTCGATGACTGTCGAGAGAACTTCCAGCTGTCTTGCGCTGATCATTGGTATAACTTTCTATTATTCACCAAGTTGGCAAATTTATTTCATACTTATGCACTCTGTGTCTAGCGTAGAGCGACTGGTCTATGCGGGAGAGAAATATGAGCAGGAAAGAGATTTTTGCGGTCGCGCAAATGGGGCCTATTCACCTTGCTGACACAAGGTCGCAAGTGGTGGCGCGTCTGATTGAAATGCTGCGCGAAGCACATGGGCGGGGTGCGCGCTGGGTGACTTTCCCGGAGCTCGCACTGACAACATTTTTCCCGCGCTATATTTACGACACACCGGAAGAATACGATGTTTTCTTTGAGGAGGGCCTGCCGTCGCCCGCCATGATCCCGCTTTTTGATGCGGCAAAGGACTTGGGTGTTGGTTTCTATTTGGGCTACGCGGAAAAAATTACGGAAAATGGTGTTGTGCGCAGGTTCAACACGTCGGTTCTGGTTGGCCCCGATGGTGCGATCTTGGGTAAATATCGCAAAATTCACTTGCCGGGCACCCAGGACCCGATCGGTGATCTGGAATTCGAACATCTTGAAAAACGCTATTTCGAGGTGGGCGACCTTGGCTTTCCCACCTTCGCGACGCCGTCGGGTCGCTTTGGAATGTGTATCTGTAATGACAGACGCTGGCCCGAAACCTTCCGCGTCATGGCCTTGCGCGGGGCGGAAGTGTTCATGCTGGGCTACAACACGCCGACACGAAACATTCACCATCCCGAAGCGGCCCACTTGCGTGAATTCCACAACCGGCTGAGCCTCGAATCCGCTGCCTATCAGAATGGCGCATGGGTTATGGCCGCTGCAAAATGCGGTCCCGAGGACGGGTTTGCGATGATTGGCGGCTCCGCAATTGTGGCCCCCACAGGTGAAGTTGTCGCGCGTGCGATATCCGAAGAGGATGAAGTCATCGCGCATAATTGTGATCTGGATCTAGGGGCCTATATCCGCCGCTCGGTCTTTGATTTTGCCCGTCATCGCAGAATTGAGCATTACGGGCCCATCACGGAACAAACTGGTGTGGAGATCCCCGAATGACATATTCCCTAGCTGGAAGAGACCCTGAAACGGGCGATATCGGTTTCGCGGTGACAACATCTTCCGTTTGCGTCGGCGCACGCGTAGGGGCAGTCACCGATGGCTGTGTGGTCTTTTCCCAAGCGCGGACCGACCCGCGTCTTCACTTGGTCGGAGTGAAAAAGTGGGAAGAAACACACGATGCTAAGCAAACTCTGACCGCGATGAAGGATGCTGCAGTTGCACTGCACTGGCGGCAATTGGGTGTATTGCCCATGACCGGTCCAGCGCGTCATTTTACCGGGTCTTCGTGCATGGAGTCTTCCGGCGGTCTGGCTGGACAGGATTGTCTGGCTCTGGGCAATTTTCTCGGAACAGATGAGGTTTTGCCGGCAATGGTACAGGGGTTCGAGGGTGCCTCAGGTCACCTCGCGGTACGGCTGATGGCTGGAATGCGGGCTGGCGAAGCGGCGGGCAGTGAACGGGATCCGCTGCAATCTGCGACTGTAGTTGTGCTTGGCGCGGACAGTTTGAAAGATGTCGATCTGCGGATAGATTCGTCGACAACACCGCTTCAGGATCTGACCGAACTGTTGACGGCATGGCTGCCAAAAGCACCGGCATATCGGGTCCGCGCCATTGATCCCGATAGTGCAGAATCGTCCAGCATAATCGAGCATTAGAGCAAGACATCTTTGACGCTAAAGCCGGTTTTATCCGCTTTCACGCCCCGTTTTCACGGGGCGTTTTATTTGTTTTTCCCGGTGCGTGCCGTGCTTCGTGGACGAATGAAACGTCTCCCAGAAGCCAGTGGCCTGAACGATATTTTTTTATGAAGGCTAAAATTTAAGCGACCCTGCGGAGTTTGGGAAAGACCGCGCGATTAATAGACTTATCAGAATATTAATCATCGAGAGGGGCGCTCGCAGTTCCTATATAAACTTAATTAAAAACAGTTAGTTGAGGGATGGACACAGCGATGGCACCACAAGTGGCTGCGTTGACGTAGATCTCCTGAAAGTAGTCGGATGGGGTCAGGTAAATGTACCAACAGGAGAGATAATATGAACTGCAAGCTTACTTTTGGGGCGCTCTGCGCGGTCCTTTCCATGAGCGGCGCTGCTGTCGCGCAGGATAAATATACTGTCGGACTGGATGGCACATTTGCGCCTCATGCAATGCCATCCCTGTCCGGGGGGATCGAGGGATTTAACGTCGACCTTGCAAATCTGATTGGCGAGCGTCTGGGCGCGGAAATGGATATCGTTGCCACCCAATTTTCGGGCCTTTTGCCCGGACTTGCGGCGGGCACCTATGACTTTGTCGTTGCGCCCACAACCATCACAGCTGAGCGGGCTGAAAGCGTTCTGTTTTCCGAAGGGTACCTGAACACGGACTTCCAGTTCGTTGTCAAAGCGGGCACCGAGGAGGTTGCGGACCTGGAATCGCTGAAAGGCAAGGTCATCGCCGTGAACAAGGGGTCGGTGTATGACTCATGGGCGCGGGAAAAAGAGCAGGAAATCGGCTGGACTGTTGAAAGCTACGGCACCAACAGCGACGCCGTGCAGGCGGTCGTGTCCGGGCGGGCCTTTGCAAACGTGGCAGGCAACACCGTGTCGGCCTGGGCCGTCAAACAGAACCCGGCGATTGAGCTGAGCTATCTGTTCACCACTGGCCTTGTTTGGGGCATGCCCTTCAAAAAGGGGGATGAAGAGCTGCGTGCCAAGGTCGAAACCGTCATCGAATGCCTGAAGATCGACGGCACCATGGCAGGCCTCAGCGAGAAATGGTTCGGCGTCACGCCACAGCCGGGATCTGCTGCTGTTACACCGCAACCCGGCTTTGGCGAACCCGAGTTCGCCGGTTATGTGATGGATGATCATACCCCCGGTTGTGAATAACATGTCTGCGACTTCTATCAACGGAGGGCCGCCGGCTACGGCGACCCTCTCGGTTCGGGCACTGTACAAATCCTTTGGCTCCACGCAGGTGCTCAAAGGGATTGATCTCAATCTGCGGCGCAGCGAGATGGTTTTTGTTCTGGGTCCGTCAGGGTCGGGCAAGTCCACCATGCTGCGGTGTTGCAACCTGCTTGAGGTACCTGATTCAGGGGCCATTCTGATTGAGGGTGACAAATTGACGGGGCCGGGTGTGAACCTGAACCAGATGCGCCAGAGGATCGGGATGGTGTTCCAGTCCTTCAATCTATACCCGCACCTGACCGCGCTCGGGAATGTGATGCTGGCGTTGCGCCGGGTGCTGAAAATGTCGCGCGATCAGGCGGAAGAGGTCGCACTTGCCGCACTGGACGATGTGGGGCTGTCCAACCGGTCCGGCTATTATCCATCGCAGCTTTCGGGTGGTCAGCAGCAGCGCGTTGCCATTGCCCGCGCGCTTGCGTTGAAACCCACTGTCATGCTGTTTGACGAACCCACTTCCGCTCTGGACCCGGAGCTTGTGGGCGATGTGCTGGATGTGATGCGCGACGTGAAAGAGCAGGGGATGACGATGCTGGTCGTCAGCCATGAAATGAAGTTCGCACGCGATGCCGCGGATCGTGTCGTGTTCATGGATGGCGGCGTGATCGTCGAGCAAGGACCGCCAGAACAGATCTTTGGCGCCCCGACCCAAGAGCGGACCCGCACATTCCTGTCGCGGTTCAACGGATAGCCTCGATGGAAGTGTTCGTTGACCAATTCCTCAATCAGGCTGTTCTGGCCAGGTACATGCCGCTCATTTTGAAGGGTGCGGGTGTCACTGTCATTCTTTCGTTGATGATTGTGCTGGCTGGTATCGTTCTGGGGGCTTTGCTTGCATGCTTGCGCGCCTATCGCATCAGGGCATTATCGTTTCTAATCGTTGTGTTCGCGGATGTATTGCGTGCCTTGCCACCACTCGTGCTGATCCTTTTGGTCTATTTCGGTTTGCCAAACGTCGGTGTTGTGCTGTCTTCCTTCACCGTCCTGTTCCTTGTGCTGAGCCTGGTTCTCGCCGCCTTTGCCGAAGAAATCGTCTGGGCAGGCATCACGTCCACGCCCAAGGGCCAGTGGGAAGCGGCGCGCAGCACGGGGCTCGGCTTTACGCAGGCGTTGGGCTTTGTCGTCCTGCCGCAGGCTGTGCGCATGGTGATCCCGCCACTGACGAACCGGGCGATTGCAATCACCAAGATGACGGCCTTGGGGATGGTGATTGGCGTGCCAGATATTTTGGGGCAGGCGACAACGGCACAATCATTCAGTGCCAATGCCTCTCCTTTGACGCTGGCCGCATTCGCCTATGTCGTGATCTTCCTCCCGCTGGTGATTGCCTCACGCTGGCTCGAACAGCGTTTTACGCAGAAGGGGCATTAGGAGATGGAAGCCATCATTCAACAATTCTTCAATCTTGAGATCATGGCCAAAGCTCTGCCTCTTGTGCTCAAGGGTCTTGGCATGACGCTGCTGATCTGTGCCGTGGTCATCCCGCTGGGTGCGATCGGCGGCTTGCTTGCGGCGATCGCTTCGGTTTCCGGCAAACGTGCGGTCCGTTGGGCGGCGATTGGTTTTGTGGATCTGTTCCGTGCCATCCCGCCTCTGGTGCTGCTTATCTTTATCTACGCGGGCCTTCCCTTTGCAGGGATACGGGTCTCACCGTTTGCTGCGGTTGCCGTGGGTTTTTTCCTGAATAACTCGGCTTATTTTGCGGAAGTTTTTCGCGCGGGGATCCTTTCTGTGCCCAAAGGGCAGACAGAGGCCGCGCGATCGACGGGGCTCAGCCAGGGGCAGACATTGTTCTGGGTGACGCTGCCACAGGCGGTGCGCAACGTGCTGCCTGATCTTCTGTCCAATGTGGTCGAAGTGGTGAAACTCACATCTCTCGCTTCGGTCGTGTCACTGAGCGAGATGCTGCATACGGCAGGGCTTGTGCGCTCGCTTACCTACAACGCCTCGCCGCTTGTGCTTGCGGCCGGCATCTACCTTGTTCTGCTCTGGCCATTGATCCGCGTGATCAGCCGTTTCGAGCGGAAAATTGACAGTTGAAATGGAGATATGGAAATGCGTGAGATAGTGATCGGTGGTGCGCAGTTGGGCGCTATTCAAAAATCGGACAGCCGCGAGGTGGTGGTTGCGCGTATGGTGGCGCTGCTGGATCAGGCGGCAAGCGCCGGGTGCGATCTGGTGGTCTACCCCGAACTGGCACTGACGACGTTTTTCCCGCGCTGGTGGATGGAAGATCCGGACGAAGTGGAGACATGGTTCGAACAGGAAATGCCCAGCGCCGCCACGCAGCCCCTTTTCGATGCTGCAAAAAAGCACGGCATCGCGATCACATTCGGCTACGCCGAAGCAACGCCGGACGGCCATCACTACAACACTTCGATCCTGACGGATAAGGCGGGCAACATCGTGGGCAAATACCGCAAGGTACACTTGCCCGGCCATTCGGAGTTCGACACGGAACGCGCGTTCCAGCATCTGGAAAAACGGTACTTTGAACCAGGCGATCTGGGCTTTCCGGTTTGGAAGAACCTTGGTGCCTGGATGGGAATGGCAATCTGCAATGACCGCCGCTGGCCCGAGGTTTACCGCGAAATGGGGCTGCAAGGCGTCGAGCTGATCACGCTTGGCTATAATACGCCTTCAATCAACAGCCAAGATAGCGCCGAAGGCTTGCAACACCGCCTGTATCATTCAGAGCTGTCCATGACGGCGGGTGCCTACCAGAACGCAGCATGGGTGGTTGGCGTAGCGAAAGCAGGCGATGAGGATGGCCATCCGCTCATGGGGGGATCGATCATCGTTGATCCAAACGGATTCGTCGTCGCCCGCGCAGAAACGGAAGAAGACGAATTGATTGTGCATGCGTGCGATATGGATTTGTGCGAGTTCGGCAAGAAAACGATCTTTGATTTCGCGCGCCACCGCCGGGTCGAGCATTACGGGCGCATCACCGGGCAAACGGGCGTGGTCTATCCGGAATGACACTTTCGCTGGATCTGGATGCGATGGAGCCCGCGCTGCGGTACAAGCTGCTGACAGCGGTCATCATCCCGCGCCCCGTGGCGTGGGTGACGACTGTCGGTGAGGACGGAACCGTCAATGCCGCGCCGTATTCTTTCTTCAATCTGTTTGGAAAAGACCCGGCGCTTGTTATCCTCGGGTTAGAGCATCACGCAGATGGCTCTGCAAAAGACACCACGGCCAACATCAGGCGCACGGGAGAGTTTGTCATCAACATTGCGACACCGGACATGAACGCCGTTATGGTGGACACGGCAGCGGCCTATGCGCGCGATGTTTCCGAAGCGGACGCATTGGGGCTCGCCCTTGCGCCGTCGTTGCATGTGGCGCCACCGCGTCTCGCGGGTGTGCCCGTTGCCATTGAATGCCGCCGTCTGGAAACACTGACCTTTTCGGCCGAGCGCGACATCGTCGTGGGGCAGGCCGTAGGCATCAGCGCGCGGGACGGTTTGATTGATACGGAAACCTGGCGGGTGGAGTGGGGTGGAACATACCCTGTCGCGCGCCTGTTCGCCGATCGCTACGCACGTCTGGAAGAGATCGAGCGCC
>TARA_R110002020_G_scaffold27089_3_pt1 | contig 27351 bp, 19 predicted proteins | sample TARA_R110002020 | Tara Oceans TARA_R110002020 (sample SAMEA4396489) | marine metagenome | biome: Westerlies Biome; feature: [MES] marine water layer (ENVO:01000295) within the mesopelagic zone...; material: water (ENVO:00002006), including particulate matter (ENVO:01000060) such...
CCGAGCAAAGTATTCAGAAGCGAAGAAGTAGCTTTCGGCTTATATTATACAGGATTTTTGAAGTAAATTAATTGTTTGCTCACTGTCCTGAAATATAAACTAGGATAGATCAATTCTTATAGGAGAAAAATGAAACTCACCAAAGAAACAGCTGGTGACCTGGATCTAGTGATCAAGGAGCTGATAGCAACTAATTCTAGAATAGCCTCCGTGGAGGATATGAAGGCAGTTCTTTTTTCCGGATAAACATGAGGGCTATTTGATTTGCAGAATACCAAACAGATCAATAAGACGTATTAGTGGACTTTAACCTTCGATTGACCATGATTTTTAGTTTTAATCAAATACTCGTTTTGATCTATGATTTCATTTTTTTAGTAATACGCGTACTTAAAAATAAATTTTCCATTTTGTGTTTTTTTTAAGAATTTCTCCTTAACTATGTAAAATCGTAATTGATGTACTAAGAAATAAAATTGAAAAAAGCACTCAAAAATATAGCGTCCATAAAATCCGGTGTTTTTCTAAAACCCCAGGCTCAAGGTGATTTGGTTTACTTGCAAGCTAAGCATTTCAATGCTGATGGCGAGCTTGACTCCGAGCTTTTCCCAGACGTTCAATGGCAGGATATTTCGGAGAAACATGTATTGAAGCCTGGAGATATCTTATTTTCAGCAAAAGGATTGAAGAACTTTGCAGCTGTCTATGAATCACGGAACTTGCCTGCGATAGCTTCCACATCATTTTTGATTATTTCTATTTGGGAGAAAACGGTGGATCCTGAGTATGTTACCTTGATTCTTAACTCGAGGCATAGTCAGGAATATTTGAAAGGAGTCGCTAAAGGGACTTCGATTCCCTCAATAAGTAAAAAGCAATTGGAGGAATTTGAAGTTGTGATGATTCCAAGGGGAATCCAGCAAAAGTTGGTCGCATTAAGTAAATTAAAAAAAGAAGAAAATGATCTGGTTTCAAAGATAGAGCGATTAAAGAAGCTGAGTTTTGAGCAGGATTTAAATACTATTATACAGCAATATGAGTAAAATAATAACGCAAAAAGACATCAACGACGCGGTCTGGAGAGCCTGTGATACGTTCCGTGGAAGCATTGACCCCAGTGTCTATAAGGATTATGTGTTGACCATGCTTTTTGTCAAATACCTGAGTGATGTGAATGATGACACAGAAGAGGAATACTTAAAAAAATATCACGGAGACCAAGAGCGTGCAAAGCGAGCCATGCGTCACGAGCGATTTATTGTTCCAGAGCATAGCCATTTTAAGTATTTGTATGCCAACAGAAATGCGGTAAATATTGGAGAGTTGATAGATATTGCCCTTGTGGACCTGGAAGAAGCCAATCGCCAAAAGCTGTATAGTGAAGATGGAGCAGGGATTTTTAAAAATATCAGCTTCAATAGCAGTGTATTGGGAGAGCCAAAGGATAAAAACAACCGACTCAAAAATCTACTTTTGGACTTCAATAAGCCTGAGTTGGATTTGAGGCCATCTCATCTTTCTGGGGTAGATATCATTGGGGGAGCTTATGAGTACTTGATTTCCAACTTTGCTTCCGATGCAGGAAAGAAGGCGGGTGAGTTCTTTACACCAAGTGAAGTCTCCACTTTGTTGGCTAAGTTGACTAAATCAGCACCAGGTTCAAGGATATGTGATCCTACATGTGGATCTGGATCCTTGCTGATCAAGGCAGGTCAGGAGGTTGGTTCGTCTAATTTCTCGCTCTACGGTCAGGAAGCTAATGGTAGTACCTGGGCTTTGGCGGTAATGAATATGTTTTTGCACGGATTTGATAATGCTACCATCAGATGGGGAGACACCATACGGAATCCTAAACTGAAAGAAGGGGATTCTCTGATGAAGTTTGATACTGTGGTTGCTAATCCACCTTTCTCCTTGGATAAATGGGGGAAAATCGAGGATAAAGATGGAGAAATAACTACGGTAACTTGGGACCCTGAAACGGATCTATATAATCGTTTTTGGAGAGGGGTGCCACCAAAGAGTAAAGGCGATTGGGCATTTATCACCCATATGATCGAAACGACCTATGAGGGAAAGGGGAAGGTTGGAGTGGTTGTTCCTCATGGAGTACTTTTTCGAGGAAGTTCTGAAGGACGTATAAGACAGAAAACCATTGAGGAGAATCTGCTGGAAGCAGTGATCGGTCTTCCGGCAAACTTATTTTTTGGAACGGGTATTCCAGCAGCAATCCTGATTTTCAACCGGGATAAAAAGCAGGGTAAGAGCGTCTTATTCATAGATGCTTCTCAACATTATGCTGCTGCCAAAAATCAAAATAAGCTTCGGGATTCGGATATCAAGCATATTGTAGATACGTACCGGAATTTTAATGAAGGTAAATCCCAGCCTGGTGTGGTAGAGGATAAATTCAGCTATGTCGCCACATTTGAGGAGATCAAGGAGAATGACTTTAACCTGAATATTCCACGATATGTGGACACCTTTGAGGAGGAACCTGAAGTGGATATCCAAGCGGTGCAAGAGGAGATCAGCAGATTGGAGGGAGAGTTGAAAGTAGTTCAGTTGGAAATGAAAAAGTATTTAGATGAATTAATTAAAAAATAGAAGATATGCTTTCAAAAGATCAAAGAGATCAGTTTAGTGAAATTTTAGAAGAGCTTGGTAAGACTCTGGATATTACTGAAAAACAATATAATTCAGCCGTGCAAAGTTATAATGCGGTCGGTTCTTGGTTGTCTAGCCCTGATTCTACTTTGGCACCCTACCGCCCCGAAATTTTGCCTCAAGGCTCATTTATGTTGGGTACCATGATTAGACCCATTTGCGATGACGATGACTTGGATATTGACCTAGCGTGTCAGCTTAAAGGGAAGAATCCTAACTGGACCCAAGAAGATTTAAAGAATAAAGTTGGCGATCGATTGAAAGCTCATGGTACCTATGAAGATATGATAGATGAAGAAGGTAGGCGATGTTGGACATTATTATACAGGCAAGATTCTGGGAATACACGAGAGAGGTATCATATGGATATTTTACCATCCATTGTTGATTTTGGTTATAGGATGATTCTGGAAAAAGCTTTTTCAGTGAAAGAGTTTGAAGATGTAGAACAGCTAGGAATTAGGATTACAGATCGAGACGATGATGGATATAAATGGGATACAAATCATTTGAACTGGCTTAAAAGCAACCCTTTTGGTTATGGTAGATGGTTTTTTAATCGAGCCAGTTTAGATCTTGAAAAGTCTTTTTCCTTAAGAGAATCAGTTGCTCCAGTACCAAAATATCAGAATGAAAAATTGCCATTGCAGCGTGTGGTTCAAATTCTCAAAAGGCATCGAGACATGATGTTTAATGGTGACGAAAACAAGCCAATATCAATTGTTATCACAACACTTGCTGCTCGAGCTTATCAGAAGGAAACAGATATACTTTCTGCATTAATGAATGTTGTAAGGGGAATGAGAAGTCAAATCGAGGAACGATGGTCTAGTGAGTACGTTAAGTTTATCAAATGGGTATCAAACCCTGTGAACGATAAAAATGAGAATTTTGCAGATAGGTGGCAGCAGTTTCCAGAGCGAGAAGATTCATTTTTCAATTGGTTAGATGAGGTTGAAAAAGACGTGAATTTGATTGTTTCAAAACGAGGAGATTTGAGATTGATTAAGGAATCAATGGAAAAACCATTTGGAAAAGAATTAATCGAAAAATCCTTCAGTGCATATGGAGCAAATCAATTAAAATCCAGAAATGACGGATTGATGAAAATGGCCTCAGGTTCTGGAATGCTGGGCAGTACCGGGATTACTGTCAAAAGACACGATTTTCATGGGGATGAAAGTTAAGATTCATCCTTTAAACATGGCTTTGCAAGCTCAAAGATTAAAAGCGTTGTTTCCGAATTCTGAAATAAATTTTAATTCTCAGGTTTTGAATTGGAGGTGTGTCATTACCCCAAGTCCATTAAGTAGAGAATATCAAATTAAGCTAGTCTTAGGAAGGGGGGAGCAACCAAATGTTTACATTGAAAGCCCGCTCCTTGAATTATATCCTGAGAAAAATAGTCTACCCCATGTTTATAGTACGAAAAAGCAATGGTTGTGTCTTTACTATAAAAAAGTAAAGCAATGGAATAGTGGGATGTATTTGGCTGATACAGTAGTCCCTTGGATTAGTGAGTGGTTGATGCACTATGAACTTTGGCTTTGCACAGGGATTTGGCACGGTGGAGGAATACACGATGAAAAGAAGGTCGAAAATCTAAAGGAAGAACTAATTGAGGGAAATAAAGGAAGAAGTTAAGTTTACCGAAATGGGAAAGGTGTTCTTTAATAAAGAAATCCCTAGTGATTGGGATATAAAAAAATTTGAAGATATCGCTGAAATAGATAAAGAAAGTCTTAAGAGTAGTACTTCCAAGGATTACGAGTTCGATTACATTTCACTTTCTGATGTTGACTCTGGTGATTTCAAAATTGAAACAACAAGACAAACATTTGTCACTTCGCCTACAAGAGCAAGAAGAGTCGTCAGAAAAGGAGATATATTGATGTCAACTGTTCGCCCCAATCTTCAAGGTTTCTCCATAATTAAAGATGAAGTGAAGGATTTAATCGCTTCAACTGGATTTGCAGTGATCACAGCGAGTAAATGCAACAATGAATTTTTATTCCAGTACCTGTTTAGTTCATGGGTTTCAAGGCAATTTTATCTATTGCTGGTTGGGTCTAATTATCCTGCAATAAATTCTTCAGATGTAAGAAGACTTCAAATCCCCCTCCCACCTCTTCCCGAGCAACACGCCATAGCCCAAGTGCTGGGGACGATCGATCAGTCTATTCTGACTACTGAGCGCCTGATCGCCCAAAAAGAACTCCGCAAAAAATGGCTCATGCAGAATCTACTGACGGGGAAGATGAGGTTGAAGGGATTTGATGGAGAGTGGAAGTTTATTTCTATTTCAAATCTTTTTATTCCGGTTAATAGATATGTCGATTGGAACGAAAGCGAGCTATATAAATTAATAAGTATTCGCAGGAGGAATGGTGGTGTTTTTTATCGAGACCCTCTTTTTGGATATCAAATAGGAGTTAAGAAATTGAAAACCGTTCTAAAAAATGATTTCTTGATTTCAAAACGACAAGTCTCACATGGTGCTTGGGCCATTATTAATTCCGACTTTAATAAAGCAAAGGTTTCAGACGAGTATGTTTGTCTAGAAATTGCAGATAAAAAAATAATCACAGCTGATTTTTGTAAGTGGTATTGCCAATTTCCAATTCTTACTCATTATGCAAATGTAGACTCAGATGGTGTGCATATTGAAAAGTCAATCTTTGATTATGATCTTTTCAAGAAAAGAAAGGTATTAATACCAGATACCATTGAAGAACAAACCGCCATTGCCGAGTTGCTGAAAACGGCAGATAAAGAAATCAAGTTACTCAAAGCTATGGCGGAGAAACTCAGGGAGCAGAAGAAGGGATTAATGCAGCAGTTGTTAACAGGTAAAAAGAGATTGGTATGAGTATATCCTATATTTCAGCGACAACAAAATACATTCTATGGGGCAAGGCAGCAGGAAGATGCCAATATAGAGGCTGCAACAAACCCTTGTTTGTTGATGCACTTACCAAAAGTGAGTTTAACCAATCATACATAGCCCATATTGTTGCAGACGTACCTGGCGGACCAAGAGGTGATGTGGTTCGATCTGACTTACTCAAAAAAGATATTACCAATTTGATGCTCATGTGTGACGAGCACCATAGGCTAATTGATAAAAAAGATGTCGCCGGACATCCTGAGCCATTGCTTCTGCAAATGAAAAAAGAGCATGAAGATAGAATTGAAAAAGTAGCTTCAATCAATCCAAATATGCATAGCCATATTGTGACCTATAGAGCCAATGTCGGCGTTCATACTCCAGTTATCTCCTACGAATCGGTTCGTGAATTTCTGCTCCCATCTTATTATCCTGCTCAATCGCAAGCGATTGATTTAAGCTTAAGTAATAGTCCGCAAAGAGATAGGAATTCGAGTTTTTGGCAGACTGAATTAGAGAATTTGGAAACTCAATTCAATGAACAATTAAGGCCTAAGTTCAGAAAGGGGGAAATCAGTCATTTGTCTATTTTTGCCCTAGCTCCAATTCCTTTATTGATAAAACTGGGAACTTTAATCAATGATATTCAAAATGCGGAAATTCATCAACCAGTTAGAGGTCCAAATACTTGGAATTTAAATAGTGACTCTTCTGATTTCCAGTACCATATAAATGAGAATTTGCAAAGTCCTGAATTTGTGGCATTGGCAATTTCATTTAGCGGAACGATTGATAATCAAAGGATAATTAGAGTTTTGGGCGAAGGTTGCTCGATTTATACATTAACAATAGAGGAACCTTTTAACGATTTCTTGAAGTCAAAGAAGCAACTTCAGCTGCTCAGTATCGAAATAAGGTTGCTATTTGATAGAATTAAAACAAGGTTTGGTTCTCAAAAAACTCTACATGTATTTCCGGCAATGCCGGTTGCTACAGCCATTGAATTTGGCAGAGTTTGGATGCCTAAGGCTGATATGCCTTTGAACATCTATGATGAGAATACTGCTAATGGTGGATTTTCTTTAGCAATTCAAATAAAAAACTGAAAATAAAGGAATTTAAAATGACTAAGAATTATTCCCATATTCAATTTCAAAGTAATTAAAAGGTTGACCAGATGATATCTGGTTAATATTTCCAATACTCAGCATATATGACCAAAACCTTCAATTTCTACTGCGATGAAAGCTGTCATTTAGAGAATGACGGTCAGCCCTATATGATGATCGGCTATGTCAGCAGTGCCTACAATCAGGTGAAAATGCACTCCCAAAATATCCGCCAGATTAAGGAAGAACATGGGGTGTTTTCGGAAGTGAAGTGGAGCAAGCTGTCCAAGTCTGCCTATCCGCTGTATAATGAGCTGATCGAGTACTTTTTTGCGACAGATCTCCAGTATAGGGCTATCGTGATCGACAAGAGCAAACTTCGTCATGCGGATTTTTCCCAAGACCATGACGATTTCTACTACAAAATGTATTTTCAGCTTTTGAGTAAGAAACTGGTGCCGGAATATGGTCATAATATCTACCTGGATATCAAGGATACCCGAAGTGCCAAGAAGGTAAACGGTCTCCGGTCTTTCCTTTCTTCCAATCTAATCCAGGTCCGAAACCTTCAGAATATCCGCTCCCACGAAAGTGAGCTGATGCAACTGGCGGATATTATTACGGGAGCTTTGTCTTACCACCTGCGAGGATTGGATCAGGTGATTGCCAAAAACAAAATCATCGAAAAGATCCAACAGCATTGCAGGCTTCCCCTGACTCAGTCTACCCCCAGGGATCATCAGAAGTTCAATCTTTTCTTTATAGATCTGAAGTGATATGATGCCAACCAATCTTTTAAAGAAATATCCGGATTTGCTGGAAATCATGCATTTGTCAGAGAGTGAAAGAACCGGTTCTCTACGCTCAATTTTCAATAGAGATATCGAAGAAAATCCTGGCTTGAACTTCCGAACTAAGATAATTCGCCCCATAAAAGGAGAAGAGCCTGCTATGGATTTGCTTTTTAAGCATTTGACCACGGAGGAAATCCAGGAGGTGGATGCTAATGGAAAGGAGTATCCCAAACGGATTTTTGAAAAGGACAGATCTCAACGCCTGCATTGGATTAGGTTTCATTTGGAAGAGACAAAAAAAGACAGGGTTGAAATCTTCAGTGTTGAAGAAAGAGATCAGAAAAAAAGAGAAGATATCATTAGAACTTACATTTTCGATGTAGATCAAAATTATATTATAGTTCTGGATCCACAGAGAAGTAAAAGAGATTATTATTTGGTTACTGCTTATTTTCTCAATAAGAACTATGGAGCAAAAAAAATCAAAAAACTTTTAAAGAGAAGGCTTCCTGAAGTCCATTAAAACCGCAGGGCTCGATACATATCGTGATGTATCGAGCCCCGAAACTCCTTTTTCCAATGGTAAAATGAGCAAGACAAAAGTATTAGAATGAATTGGTTATAAAAAATTTATTTAAATAAATTAACACTTGACCTCAATTGAATTAGTTGATTTCATTAGTCGATAGTTAAGTTTTGGACTAGTGTTATTTTCAATAAATTAAACGCTTTACAATCTTCCTAAGAAGAAAAAGCCAAAAAAAGCTAAACGAAAAGGATCAATGATGAGCACCAGAAATAAAGAGAATTCAGATAAGCTTTCAAATTCACAATGGAGGATTTAAGAAGAAAACCGCATTTCAATGAATGCGGTCCGCATTTACGGATCTGCGGGCAACCAGGTCTTTCACCCTTTGGGCAATGACCCTACAAATTTCACCATTCTACTTATTTTAAACAATAAAACATTTAATTTTTCCTAATCGATTAGGACTTCCCTATGGATACTCCCAGTTTCAAAGAAGATCATATTTCACAGATTCCTGCAATACAATGGCTCTGCAAACTTGGGTTTGAGTACCTGCCGGAAGGAGAGGCTTTTAAACTGCGTGGAGGAAAAACTACCCAGGTTTTGCTGGAAGAGGTACTTCGAAGGCAACTTCGTTTGATTAATTCTGAAAAGAAAGTCAGTTCCAGTCGTAACACTTACATCAGCGAAGCAAATATTGAAAACGGAATCCGAAAACTTCAGGAGATTCCTTTGAACGAAGGCTATATCCATTCCACCGAAATAATCTATAACCTGCTGACTTTGGGAATGGCCGTGGAGCAGACTGTGGATGGAGATCGGAAAAGTTTTACCCTACAGTACATAGATTGGGAAAATCCCCAAAACAATAAGTTTCAGGTTTCAGAAGAATTCAAAGTCTTACGTAGCAACGGCAAAGATCATTACATTCCGGATCTAGTGATTTTTATCAACGGAATTCCCATTGTGATCCTAGAGTGTAAGCGACCGGACATGAAGGAGCCGATCAAGCAGGCTATCTCCCAACATTTGAGAAATCAGCAGGAGGACGGGATTAGAAATTTTTATGTGTATGCCCAGCTGCTGGTATCATTGGCAAACCAAGAAACAAGCTATGCTACCAATGGTACTCCGTTGAAATTTTGGGCGCAGTGGAAAGAAAAGATTTCATCCGATTTGAAAAGGAAGGAATATGAGGATCAATTAAGGGTAATCAAAAAAGAGAAACTAGATCCTACCACACACCAGAAACTGTTTTCGGATCGCTTTTCCTATGTCAAGCGATATTTTGAAGACTTGGAGAAGGGAGAAGTACAATTTACGGCGCAAGATGAGTTTTTATTCAATTTATGCCGACCGGAGAGGCTTTTTGATTTGATATACAACTTTATTCTGTTTGATGGAGGTACGAAGAAGGTCACTCGATATCAGCAGTACTTTGCAGTCAAGAAGACATTGGCACGTCTTAAGGTTTTAGTAAAAGATGCAAAAGGTAGGGATCGACGAGAAGGTGGGGTGATTTGGCATACACAGGGAAGTGGTAAATCTCTTACGATGGTCATGATGGCGCAGGCGATTGCCATGGAAAAAAGCATTTTGAATCCAAAAATCATTTTGGTAACGGATCGGACGGATCTGGATAGACAAATTACCAGTACGTTTCGAAAATGTGGGATGGCAGTTAATAATGCGTCGACGGGAACGCAACTGGTACATTTGCTCGAAAGTCCAAGTGATGCTGTAGTCACCACAATAATCAATAAATTCACCGCTGCAATAAAGAAGATTCAAAAGCCGCTGGAAAATCCGAATATTTTTGTTTTGATAGACGAAGGACATCGGACCCAGCATGGAACCTTCAATATAGAAATGCAAAAGACCCTGCCAAATGCATGTTTTATTGCGATGACAGGTACTCCTCTTTTCAAGAAAGAGAAGAGTACAGCTGCCAAATTTGGGGGAATGATCGATGCCTACACTGTAGATGAAGCCGTGAAAGATGGGGCGGTCGTCCCACTCTTGTATGAGGGGAGATTGCCATATCTAAAAGTGAATTCAGGCCCTCTAGATCGATTTTTTGATATGGTTTCAGAGCCTTTTAATGATAGGGAAAAGGCTGATTTCAAGCGGAAATTTAGCCGTGCTGACCAGATCAACTCTGCTGAGCAAAGAATTTATGTGACCTGCTGGGATATCAGTAGACACTTTAGGGACAATTGGCAAGGAACAGGGTTTAAAGCTATGTTGGTCTGCGACAAAAAGCTAAGCGCAATCAAATACAAAGACATCTTGGATGAAATAGGACTGGTAAGCTCTGAAGTTTTGATTTCACCCATTGACGACCGGGAAGGAGAAGACAATGCCTATGAGCAAAGCAGTGACAAAGTGCAAAGGTTTTGGAAAAAGATGATGCAGGAGCATGGATCTGCCAAAAAGTACGAGAGCCAAGTGATCAGTCGCTTTCAAAACCTGCCTGATCCAGAAATTATTATTGTCGTAGATAAACTTTTGACGGGCTTTGATGAACCCAAAAACACGGTTCTTTATTTGACCAGAAATCTCAAAGATCACAAACTGCTCCAGGCTATTGCCCGTGTGAATCGAGTAGAAGAAGGTAAAGATTTCGGATTTGTGATAGACTATTATGGAGTCATTGAAAATTTGGACGATGCATTGAAGATGTATGCTGCTTTTCAGGAGTTTGATGAGCTCGATATGGAAGGAACACTGGTGAATATAGAGGTAGAGATCAACAGACTTCCGCAGAGGCATTCTGAACTTTGGGATATTTTTAAAAGTGTAAAAAACACAAGGGATGCGGAGGCTTATCAGCTTATCTTGCGTGACGAGTCAGTTAGGGTGATTTTTTATGACAAGCTCACTTCTTACGGTAAAAGTTTGAAACTTGCTCTTTCGACCATTTCCTTTCATGAGAGAACTGACCCAAAGGAAATCGATCGGTACAAATCCGATCTGCTTTTTTTTATGAAGCTACGTGTCGCAGTTGTTGCCAGGTTTTCTGACAGGATAGATTATAGTCGATATGAAGAGCAGATTCAAAAACTGCTAGATACTCATGTGACTGCAGAGGAGGTAGAGCCCATTACTGATTTGGTCAATATTTTTGACAAAGACAGTTTTGCTAGTGAAGTTGAGAAGACGGTGGGAGAGGCAGCGAAAGCAGACAAAATTGCCAGCCGGACAGCCAAGTATATTTCCGAAAAGATGGATGAAGATCCCGCTTTTTATAAGAAGTTTTCTCAACTCTTATCCCAAACAATTGCCGACTATGAGGCGAGGAGGATTTCGGAAACCCAATATCTTCAAAAGACAAAAAATGTCATGGATGCGGTGCTCAATCATACAGACTCGGACATTCCCGAGCTGCTTAAGGACGAGTCGGTGGCAGCTGCTTTTTATGGATTGACCAAGGTGTTTTTGGATGAAAAGATTTCCAACACCGATGCGCTAAAGTCTATCTGCGAAACTTCCGCATTGAAAATAAATCAGCTTATAAAAGCGGAGGTTTTTGGTCAGGGGCAGAGCCCTATTGTGGAGTGGGAGTCCAAAAGAGAGATTACCGGTAAACTTATTATCGAGATAGGGGACTACCTGATAGATGAAGTCCGTGATAAACATGCGAGGGAGATTTCCTACTCAGAGATCGATTCCTTGGCTGAAAGAATCTTGGCCGTTGCCAAAAAACGCTATCGATCATGAAAGATTCAATTCAGTTTGGTTCTAGGGTGATCGATTATGAAGTGAGTTTTTCGGATCGGAAAACCTTGGGAATAACTGTCACACCTACCTCCGAAGTCTTGGTCAAAGCACCTGCCTTCGCCAACAGAGAAAAGATTAGACAGGTTTTGCAGAAACGTGCTGCATGGATTATAAAGCAGCAGAGTTTCTTTTTGTCATTCCAGCCGAGACTAACAGAGCGTAACTATGTAAGCGGAGAGACTCATCTATATCTGGGAAGGCAGTACCGATTGATGATAGAAGAGGCAAGTCAGGATTCGGTGAAGTTACTTCATGGAGAAATTCGTGTAGAGACTACAGATCGTGATAAAGTGAAAGAATTGATGAAGGCTTGGTATCTACAACTAGCTCGGAAGAAATTTGAGAAAATTGCTTCTGAGTTAATTCTAAAATTTAGATCAGAAGGTGTGGCTCCAGATTCAGTGGTCATACGAGATATGGCTTTGAGATGGGGAAGCTGCACTCCAAAAGGAAAAATAATACTAAATCCTGAGTTGATCAAAGCACCCAAAGGATGCATAGAATATGTCATTATTCATGAGCTATGCCATTTGGTTCACCCGGATCATTCTCCTGCTTTTTTCAGACTTCAATCCCGTTATATGCCTGATTGGGAAAAATGGAAGGAGAAGTTGGAGCGGATGATGGCTTAATTTTGATTCAGAGGCTTAGAAAGTGTTCTTTGTGGGGGTACGCTAAAGCACCAGATTTTATAAAGCAAAAGTAGGTATACGGAATTGATAAGTAAGGAATGAAACAATTATATATAGAATGTAGACTAAATCAGTGGTCTGATATTTTTACTTTAAATCAGAGATTTTTAGATCAATTTGTGTTTAGAGGTCAAGCTAATGAAAATTGGCCCTTATCTACCTCTCTTGAAAGACTTATCAATTCATTGTTCCCAAACTTGGTAGACAAAGCAATGATCCCACACCACGAAAAGGAAATGTTAAAAGAGTTTAAGTGGAAATATCCGCTTTATTCGCAGAATTCGCCGGATAGCACAAATAATATCGAGTGGTTAACTATTATGCAACATTACGGAGCGGCAACTAGGCTCTTGGACTTTTCTAAGTCTCTATTTGTGGCAATAAGAATGGCTATCGCAAATAACGAAAGTAATTCTGCCGTATGGGCTATAAACAAAAATATTTTGACATACAGTATCTCAGATAGTTTTTTGCGAGAAAAATATGAAAAAACGGGGAAAGGTGGAGGTATGAGTATGGATAAAGAGTATCAGCTTAGTAATGAAAAAGCAAACTGTGTAATTACTGACAAAAGTTTCGATAGGGAATTGGAAAAGGAGTTGCTGTTGATAAACCCGGAACAATGTAATGAACGCTTATCTATTCAGCAGGGATTATTTGTTATGCCTACAAACATAATGGTTCCGTTTTCTCATTCATTAACGTACTATTTGTCCTCACCAACCCCTACAAAATTACATTTTGATGACTTGTCAGGATACAACATAAGGGAAATCGCCCTATTAAAGATTACAATAGCTAAGGAATTGAATTATAGTGTACTGAAATATTTAAGACAAATGAATATTACTCCAGAAACTTTATTTCCTGGCTTAGAGGGATTGGGGAAATCTCTAAATTATCCGAGAATTAGTTTTAATAGAGATGGTGATTAGCCTCACACGAAATACTTTTTTTGTAAACTGATAGCACTACTAATGCTATCGAATCAGATTTTAGACAGCAGGTCAAAATAAACCGATATCTAACAGGACTAGGGTGATTGCTATTGGGAATGGATTTAGCTTTATTATAGGGTATATATGATATAACTTTTTGGCATAGGCTCACTATCCCAACCTTAATTAAGATACTGCAAATGTAGAGTCATTAAATGGGTAGAGGTTTTTTATTTTGATCCTACCACGGATTTAAAGGAAGCATTTTCAATTAATGGAGATCATAGGAAGCGATCTCAAATGGAAGGTCTTCAAATGATTCCTTGAAAGCACTTAAATGGATAATATTTCTATAATCATACCAACTAGGAATTATGTTTCCAATAACTTAAGGTTGAACCTTTATTTAAAACTTTGTTCTTCATTCAATCATCTTTGGCCCAAATTAGAGAAATAGGTATGGGGATTGTATTAATATGGTTAATATTAGATGGCTGAAGCATCAGAAGAAAGCCCATTGCAAATTGTTTAGGATATGAGAATTGAATTACAAATTCCGACCAGTCAATACAAACGATCTGAATACCCCCAGAAGGGAATGTTGGCTATTCGATTTTGCTCAGAAGAGGATTTATTTTAATAAAGTTTAAATAGTATGAACCCTATTTCATTGACCATTCAATCGGTATTTCATGTTTAGACAAATTGACTATGCTAAGATCATCAGCCTTTTGGATACAACTAAATCTTTTCCTCCACAACTGGATTTATTAGAAGTTTTATTACCTAGTGATTTAGAGATTCAGGCAAACAGGAAATCAATAAGTAGTTACATCTTTTTGGATTGGCTGAATAATCAAAGAGGGTGGGAGGATTTCTTCCCAAGTCAAGGTTCACATCTGATTGACATAGAAGTTTTCCTCTTAGCTCATATTCAAGGCTGCCTGTATCAAAACCTAGATAAATGTAAAACTATCGGGTCAGTTCGTACTGCTTTGGAAGGGGCCCTGATAGTTTCAAAGTTCAAAAAACTCGAAAACCAACTTGAGTTATTGGCTTTTTCCTGTCTAGTTTACAACAATTCGGGATTTTGGAGTGGATTGGCAAAAGAGTTCGATATGGAAGATTGGGATGATATTTTTCTGCTAGCCGATTTACTTCCTTTTTCTGATGTTTCTGTGGAGGAGTTGTTTGATTGGATCATTAGGATTATGGAAAGAAATCCTAACGATGTTGGGATAGAAGATGTCCTAAAAAAAGTTGTGGTATGGGGAGATTTTTGCAAGTATGGAGCCGTTGACATTGAAAAATTTTTGCCTGTTCTTTTTACATCAGAGTCTGCGAGAAAAGCCCTTCCCGCATTGATCCGAATGATTGATAAAAAGCAATCCAAAGGAGTCAAATATTATCTAAGTTTGTTTGAATCTGATGTATTCGGTCATTTTTGGTATGAGAAAATGTTTGCCATCGGCAATGTCTTGAAAGGTGAGGAAGAAAGGGAGTACTATTTTCAGCACCTCGTCTCATTGAATGATGTTGGAAAACTTAATGCAAAAGATTTCATATTGATTTGTGGCTCTTTCGGTTTTATAGACTCCCGTGTAACAGATTTCATTGATCAGTCTTTAGCCAGACAGGGAAACGGTGACAATTATTATTTAGGAATTGGTTATTTTTTAACCAAGCAGAAATCCAATATAGATTGGGACTGGTTTTTTTCAACGTTAAAGGCTCTTATTTCTGTCGATGAGTTACAGATAGAATACTATCAATCCAGCCTTTTGAGATCTTTGATGGAAGAGAACTTGGATGCCTCCTACGAACTAGTTGAGCACAGGATACAGCTTGACGGGGGTAGCAAGGTTTTGGATGACAGTGTTTTGCGTCTTGCGCAGCTTGACATCATTTTTTTTCAGAAGAAATTTCTGTCTTGGCTTAATTCCGACGATTCCAATTTCCATAGGGGTGTGTTTCGCTTTTCTTCGGGAAAATTACCCGATACCATTTTTGATATCCCAAAAGAGCTGTTTGCGGGATTCTCCGATTTGGATTTGGCGTACATGGCTTCAAAAACTGTCGGTTTTGTATTCTCAAAGGAGCCTCTTCAAAAATTGTTGTTGTCCATAATCAGGTCGGTGAACCATGGATCTTCTGGATTATCTGGGTTTTTGGGCCGTTTGCTGAAACATTACCTGATTTACAACTATCGAAGCACACTTGAAATTATCAAGGAAGATCTAAAGTCTGGAACTCTTTCTCCTTTCACTAAGATTTTGTTCGAAGATGCATTGGTAGTATTCGAGAGATATTTTGAAAACTTGAATACCATTCTCCCAATGAAAGAGCTGAAGCCGTCTTCCAAGCTCGTTCAATGGGTGAATTTCTATGAAGGGCGGAGCCTTACGGAATATTCAAAGGCAATAAAAAAAAGAGGGATTTTTAGTATTGGTAAGACCCTAGCCATAAATTCTCATAAATGGGCTATAAAAAGGCCAAATGAGTTGCTTCATAAAGTCCAACCATTAGGTAACATCAGGGTAGAACGTGAATTTCCCTCGGGAGAGAACCTGAATCCAGTCCATCAAGAATCAATAAGAGTCCAAATGAAACTATTGAAACGGTATGAAATTAATATTGGCTGACTATGTCGCATCGCTAAAAGAAGACAGGGAACTTGATGCTTTGATTGAAGAAATTTTAAGGGAAAATGGGTTTGAGATACTTTTCGGGCCTCAAAAAGGCGTACGTCAGTATGGAGTCGATATTTGTGCGATAGGCAAAGATCCTGATGACAAAAGAAAAAAACTCTTTCTAATTACAGTAAAACAAGGAAATCTTGATCGAAAGAATTGGCAGGGCGGGAACCAGGCACTTGAGCCTTCTTTACGCGAGATTATCTCTGTCTATATCAGAAATAACATCTCGCCTGCACACAAAAGGCTTCCCATTGTCATCGTAATCGCACACAATGGAATCAACGAAGCTGCTATTCAGCAGAATTGGGCTGCATTTCAAAAAGATTACCCAAAATATAGCTTTGATATTTGGCAGCTGGAGACACTTGTCTCCATGGTATATGATTCAATGCTCAACGAGAAGGTTTTTTCCGAAAGCGCAAGGGAGTTGCTCAGAAAGGTGATTGTCAACCTTTATAATTCCGAATATGACCTTTCAGATTATTCTTTGTTGATAGATGACGTATTGGCGGCTAACTCAAAAATTAAGAACACTAGCACGAAGGAGAATCTGAAAATCCTTCATAAAATCAAGCTTATACTAGCAATTGTTTTTAACTACTGCAAAAGGGAAGAAGATAGTATGTTGGCAATCAAGGCAGGAGAACTTACGGTATTAAAGGTTTGGGAGCGATATTGGGAATCAGGGATTCTCTCAGATACATCTCTAATGGAGGTGTTTATTGGCCTGTTATTTCTAAAAAACCAAATCAATCAGTTCTATATGTCCAGGTTACTACCCGTTTGCGAGATTGAAGATGGATTTGGAAAATACTGTTCGAATCCTGTCACTTACAATTCGGTCGTCTATAGCCATTTTGGGCAGATAGCCCTCTGTGGAATTGAAAGTGTGACACTACAGGCATTGTTTGGACAAGATAATCCTGAATTGAGGGATATTCTGGATTCCTATTCAACAGCAGCTGCAAACGGATTGTTGAGGTTATTCGAGAATAACGAGATCATCACCGGGCCGGATACAGATGACAGAATGATCGAGATAAACCTTGCTTTCACGCTACTGTATCTGTTTGGAAGGGGGGAAGATATCCAAAAAATGATAGAGGATTATCTAGAAAGTATGGCTGAAGGAATTGTGCTGATGAAAACTTTTCCTGAATATGGGAATAGCCTGGAAAAAGTAGCGGAATTTCGGGCTACACCAGAATTGCGGAAGTCAGATGCAACAAATTCGTCCTCTCTTTTATCATGTCTGATGGAGTGGATTGCTGTTTTGGATGCTCCGTCATTATATGCCAGAGCACAAATATATCTCAATTCCGTTTTTAAGGAGGTCAACCTTATGCTTTGGTTTCCTGAAAAGGAAACAGAGTCAGTTATGTTCCGTCGTCGGGCTGTTCCTGAGACTGGATATACACTGACCGTGTTGTCATTTCCGGATGACTATCAGAAATTCAAAGATGGAGTGTTATCGGATTTTCTTTATAATTCCCAAGAGTATAGTTTTGGCTTTGTTAGAACTGGCTTTTGGCCAGTTGGTTTAATGTCTTGTCTTCATTACAGAACTTACGTTCCCCCTTATTACTGGCGGCGGTTTATAAAGAATTTCTCCGAATTGCAATCCTGCAATTAAATCTAAAGTTTGAATCAAGCAATTGTCAAAAATATAATGGATCGAATCTGCAAACTTTGCAACAATCATATTGCTGACAAAACAGGATCTCATATAGTGCCGCATTTTTTACTTAAGCGTATTGAAAATGAGGAAGGGAAAACAGGGAGAGGTAATGAACTAGGCTTTGTTATCAAAACTGGAGATACATTCTCTTATTTTGGAAGAGAAGTATCTCCTGAAAAACTTGAAGAGGTTTATGGTGACCTCACAGAAGAGGAAATAGAAGCAAATTCACATCCATTGATAATTGACCATATTTTCTGTTCACAATGCGAGAGAAAACTGGGTGTAATTGAAGAGAAGTATTCTCAAACTTTAAATTTGAAATCAAATAATAACTATTCATCAGGTGTTCAGTCAGCGTTGGGGCTTTTATTTTGGGCAAGTATAATTTGGAGATTATCAATTAGTGGAAATGGAGGAATGCGTCTTTCAGACCCTCAGAATGAAAGGCTTAGAGAAATGCTTTTCAAAATATTAAAAACTGATTTTAAGGAAATGGATCTAACTATTTTGAAAAAGATGAAATCGGCAAAGGGGATTACTTACAAATTGATTAGATCCCCGGATTATTCTAAATCATCCCCTACATTTCTTCATTTTTATCCGGATTCTAAATATCCATATACCCTCATTATTTGGGAATATATCTTATTCTTTTCCTTCAGTGATAACTATACTCATTTCTTAAAAGATAAGTTTTTCGGGATCCAAAATCAGATTTTTGCAGCTTCTACTAATAAACCTGCTGGTGATGAAGAGCTGATCTTTTATTTGCCAATTGATGTGATGAAGAGATTTAACAATGGCCTGATTGAATTTATTAAGAACATAAGGGTTGATAGTATTTTCTCGAAATTAGATGCGTTGCATGTTAAGTTGGGTGGGAATGGTACCTCTATGCCAGATATAATCAAAAAGGAAATAATGCAGGAAATTACCTCAGATGAGAAAAAAATCGGCAGGGCACAGACTGCAGAAGACCTGGCTGCTTCATCAATCAAAGTTCTGCAAAAATATATTAGGAAATAGGTGGGAGCATTATATAAGTTTTTTCCTTGACTTCCCTTTAGGACCAGAGAGAAGGAAGCTAAACAAAGTTTCTAATGATAGACTGAAGAGTATGGTTTTAAATTTTTGGCTCATCCGAAGGTTTAATCTTTAAGAGATTCGAAACCAGTAAAGTCCTCACATCAACCTCCAAAAAATCAGCTATTTCAAAAAGCCTTTCAATTGAGGGTTGAGAATCATTTGTCACCCACCTAGAAACTGTAGTATCTTTAACACCTAGATTTTTTGCTAAATCAATATTTTTCTTTCCTTCTTCAGCCAAAACGGCCTTAATTCTATTGTAATTCTCTCTTTTCATTTGAAAACTGCCAAGTTTCCCAAATATAAGTAAAGGAAAACTTACAGTATTCAGTATTATAATTCCATAAAAAGGGTATAAAATATATTTTAAAGTAAAAATATTATCGTTTTATGAAATCTTTTTATATTTTTGGTATAGTCATTGAAAATAGAGCATTGATTTTCAAAGAGAAAAATTGGAGAGGTTCCTCAAATGCATTTGCACTTTATAGTCTCGTCTAAGAAAACTGCCAAATTTCAATATAGACGGTAGAAGTGAAGTGAAAATGCTCACGCTACGGCGTGAGCTCACTTTTACTAGATTATATTGAAGCCTTTTCTTTTAGGGACGATTGAAATATTTCCTGTTGGGATATCTCAAAATGACTTAGTAATAACCCAAGTATCATGGAACAGATGGTGATTTTTTCTGGATTAAGTTGCTTCCCGGGCGTAGTATTCTGGAAGAAGGATCTGTCTGAGCTTTTTTATATTGGGTCACATTGCTCACTACCTTTATCCTATTACATCCTTCCAGAGGAACATGGCATCGCCGCGGTCGATCGACTGTATCCTCTAAAGCCCAAGAATCCGATCTAAGGATCAGGGCACTTTTTCTCTCTGATTGCTTCCGATTGGGCTTTGTATGTTTGGCGGAACGATCCTTACAGATCAGAGAGTGACGATTATTTCGTCATTGCGAGAAAAGCCCCTAGATGAAAAGATAGGGGTTGCCGAAGCAATCTTATGAAGGTTTGTACTTCACACTTTGAGACTGCTTCGTCGTTCCTCCTCGCAGTGACGACAAAATGGAGATCATCTGCTGCAGCAGGTCAATAGCTCCATTACTTCTGTTTATTTCTTATTCATTAATGCTGGTTGCCTGAGAAAGGCAGGATGGAAGAGGTATGTCTTGAAAAATGTACCGAGTACCAAGTACAAAGAGCCAAGAATCAAGAAGTTAGAGTTGAGAGATTTCTCATTTGGAACTCCTTCGAAATGACCTGAAGGTCGGTTGTAAGGATTTTAGATTTCTTACTTAAGCTTTTAGCTTTCTGACTTCTGCTCACTGCGACTTCCTGCTTCCAACGCCGGACATCGGGCATCCGACACCGGACACCTTTCTTCCATCTTCGGTCTTCCGTCTTCCAGCTTAAAATCGTAAAAGCATGAAAAAACACATACTCATATGCTTAATGGGACTGCTATGTCTACCCATAAGCACCACCACAGCACAGGTTGCTGATTCACCTACTCCAGGGCAGGATTTGGTTTATTATGCCGGAGTCCATCGGGGCGGGGAGACCCGCTCCGATACCTTGAGTATAGGAGACCAGATTCCTAAGGGCATCGAATTCTCCGAGGTCTTGAAGTTTGACTCGGATAAGCTCCGATTGGACGATTACCGCGGCAAATACCTCATCCTGGAGTTTTGGGCGCCTACCTGCACAGCAAGTATTGCTTCATTGCCAAGGATGGCAAATCTGAGTCAGGAGTTTAGGGATCAGATTGCAATTATTCCTATGACCATCTTTGAAGAAGAGCGGGTTTCCGAGGTTTTTGCCGGTTACGAATCCCTTGTCGGGGTTGATTTACCCCTAGTGCTACATGCAGGTAAGATGCGAGAGCTGTTTCCGCATTCCACGATTCCTCATTTTGTTATCGTGGATCCAGAAGGGAGGGTGATTGCAATTACAGGTTTGGAGGATCTGACTAGTTCCAATCTGGAAAAAATGCTCACAGGGGATGCTTCGGTTTTCCGCTACAAAGAGGACCGTAAAATACTACTGGGAAGGTATGACAAACTGATTTCTGAAAGCCCCCAGGTACCTTCTAAAAACATCTGGTTTCAGTCTGCGCTGACAGGATATATCCCCGATGTATCGGGTTCTATCATTCAGGAATACGAGGACCTTTCCCATATCCGCATCGTCAATATGCCCTTGATCAGGCATTACCAGTTGGCTTTTTCGGAAAGGGATCTGGTGGATTATTATGGGAGAAACCGTATTCAGACTATTGGATTTGAAGCCGAAGAACTCTTTACCAAAAAGACAGGAATGGATTATCTGGACTGGAAAGAACAGGGTAATCATGTTTTTGGCTATGAGTTGATCGCTCCTCCTTCCCAAAATCCCTATGCGCTGATGCGCGAGGATCTAAACAGGTACTTCCCCCATATCAAGGCCTCTGTCAAAAAGGAGAAGCGGAAGGTGTATGCGATAGTTCAGCAGGAAGGAACTAACTACCCCAAAGCGCAAGAGGTTGAAAGCAGCTATCAAGCCGGAGCCTTTGGGCTTAGTATGCAAAATTATCCCTTGCAGGGCTTTGTCTATCACCTTAATTTCTATTTCTATCAACGATCAGAATTCCCTATCCTCAACCTGACCGGAATAGACTATCCCATTGATCTGGAACTGGAAGCACAGCTATCCAGTATTTCCAGCCTGAAGCAGGCGCTACGTCAGGTGGGTTTGGATCTGCTGGAAAAGGAAGTGGAGATCAACGTATTGGTTTTGGAAAAAATAGGGGATGCTAAAGTACTGGCTTTATGAAAAATCTACTGATTCTAATTTTTGTTTTGGCCTTTTCTTCTATGGATCTATGCGCCCAGAATCTGCAAGTTGTAGGAAGGGTGCAGGATCAAACTACCGGTGAAGCATTGATCGGAGCTTCGGTGCGTGTTCTGGAAAGCGGAACGGGGAAAATTACCAATGAGGAAGGTGTATTCCGTTTTGAGTTGGACGCAGGAACCTATACGCTTCGGATTAGCTACCTGGGTTATACTGTCCGGGAAATTGAAATGGAAGTTCCTCTTTCGGAGCAGTTAACTATCCTTTTGGCGCCAGAAGACTTTGAGTTGGGAGGCGTAGAGGTACTCGCCACTGGTTATCAGGAGATTCCGAAGAGCAGGGCTTCAGGTTCTTTTGTTTCCTTGAATGAGGAACTGGTGGATCGTAGGGTAAGTACCAACCTGATTGATCGATTGGAAGATGTTACTTCCGGTCTGATCCTGAACCGTACCGGTGACGTGGGGAGAGATCCCATTTCCATCCGAGGCAGAAGTACCTTGGGAAGGTTTTCCCAGCCTTTGATTGTGATAGATAATTTTCCATATGATGGGAATCTGGAGGATATCAATCCCAATGACGTATCCAGTATTACCGTATTGCGGGATGCAGCTGCAGCCTCTATCTGGGGGGCTCGTGCAGGAAACGGGGTGATCGTCATTACCACCAAATCAGGAAAGAACAATCAAGCCACCCGTGTCAGTTTTACAGGTAATGCCAATTGGATACAACCAACCGATCCTTTTCTTGCTCCAAATCTAGGAGTTGATGATTACATCGATGTGGAAGAAATGCTCTTCGGTCAGGGCTTTTATACTGCCTTGGAATCAGATTTTGGAAATGAGGTGTTGAGTCCGGTGGTGGAAACACTCATCGCAAAAAGGGATGGCTTGATCTCAGCATCGGAAGCGGATGCTAGGATAGCAGCATTTCGAAGTTATGACCTCAGAAATGAGTTGAAACAATATATTTATCGTCCCCAACTCAATCAGCAATACAATCTGGGAATAGCTGGGGGAGGAAATTACCATACCTACCGGATTTCTTTAGGTTACGACGATATACGTCCGGAAATCAGTGGGGATGCTTCCAATCGGATTACCCTTTCCCTCAAAAATGATTTTTCATTTCTTTCGGATAAGTTGAAGGTACAGACAGCTTTTTATGGGGTGAAAAGCAAGTCTACGGATGCCCATATGGCAGCAGATGACATTACTTTCAGCAGTTATGCAGGAACCTATCCCTACGCTAGACTGGCAGATGATTCAGGAACTCCATTGCCACTAAATCGGGATTATCGCAATAGTTTTAAGGAGGAAATGGAGACTTTGGGCTTTTTGGACTGGTCTTTTGTTCCCTTGGAAGAAAGAGGAAGATCAAATTCAAATTCAGTTCGGGATGATTGGCGGGTAAATTTGGGATTGACTTATGAAGTGCTTCCAGGTTTATCAGTTCAGGCATTGTATCAATATTGGCAAAATACTGGTCTTACAGAACGTCAGTATCAGGACAATAGCTATGATGCCCGAAACCTGATTAATCAATTTACACAAATGGCAGAAGAGGGAGCTTTGTCCTATGCAATACCATACGGAGGTATTTATAACTACTCGAATTCGAGAGCTAATTCCCATTCAGGTAGGCTGCAAGCCAATTATGCTAAAGATTGGGAACAGGGATGGAAATTAAATGTACTGGCAGGAGCGGAAGTAAAAGCCTTGGAGTCCAACGCCTTTTCAGGGAGATATTATGGGTATAATCCTGAATTGGCTACCACACAGGTTGTGGATTATGTGAGTTTGTTCCCCTTGTCTACCAATCCTTTTGCTACTGCACGTATTCCCAATACAGATGGAATCAGCTTAATGCGTGATCGATTCTATTCAGGTTTTGCCAATGCTTCGCTAATGTATCAAGAACGATACCTGCTCACTCTAAGCGCCAGAAAAGATGCTTCCAATCTCTTTGGCGTTGCTGCCAATCAAAAAGCTGTTCCGCTCTGGTCTGCTGGTTTGGGGTGGACGTTGAGCGAGGAAGGCTTTTATCACTGGAATTGGATGCCGTTTATGAAGCTTCGGGCATCCTATGGATACAATGGAAATGTGGACCGCAGCCTGACCGCCTTTACCACAGCGCGTTCCACTACATTTAATCCTATTACACAAATCCCGTATTCCATCATCGTAAATCCACCCAATGAAAACCTACGATGGGAACGCATCAAGATCCTGAATCTGGGTCTGGACTGGGAAAACAGATCAGGCAGGATTATGGGCACTTTTGAAGTCTATAAAAAAGAAGGATTGGATCTAATTGGAACAGTTCCTTATGCTCCGTCCACGGGAATTACGGCTTTTTCAGGGAATAACGCCGCTACGCAAACTCAGGGATTTGACCTCTCACTGGAAACGGTCAATCTGAAAGGGAAATTTACCTGGTCTTCGGTACTATTACTTAGTGGAATTAAGGAAAAAGTCACTTCCTACGAAGATGAGATCAATGTGAATAACCTGCTGAACTATGGTATAAACGGGTTGGGAGGAGCCTATTTTCCAATCGAAGGAAGACCGCTTTTTGGGGTTTATTCCTTGCCTTGGGAAGGTTTGAATCCTGAAACCGGAGATCCTGTAGGCTTGCTGGATGGAGAGGCGAGTGAGGAATACCGGGAGATTATTAATGAAGCTACCCTGGAATCGCTGGTTTATCACGGTCCTGCACGTCCTACTGTGTTTGGCTCTTTTAGAAATACCCTCAGCTTTCAGGGTTTCAGTCTTTCAGCCAATATATCCTATCGTTTCGGGTATTTCTTCCGCAGATCTTCGGTGCAATATGAATCTATTTTGCAGGGTCGGGGCGGTCATTCTGATTATAGTCTTCGCTGGCAGGAAGCAGGGGATGAGTTGATTACACAGGTGCCTTCCATGCCAGAGGAAAGGGATGCATTTCGAGATCAGTTTTATAGAAGCAGTTCGGTTTTGGTGGAAAAGGGGGATCATATCCGGTTACAGGATATACGGCTCGGCTATAAAATCCCTTCCTCATCAAATAAGGCTGGGATGTTCAACAATGCTGAATTCTATTTATATGCGAATAATCTAGGCATGATCTGGAAAGCTACGGATACAGACTGGGATCCTGATTTTGGAACGTTTAAACCCAGGAAAAGTATAGCGGTGGGAGTTCAGCTGGATTTCTAAACAGCGAAAAGATCATCAAGAATTAAAAGGGGACTGGTCATACATTTTCTTAATCCTCAATGGCAATCGGGAAGTGAGGGAGGTTCCTCTTTTAGATCTGTTAGGGGAGAAATTCATGGCCCTATTTATCTTATAAACAATCAATCAAATGAAAAATATACTAGAACAGATGAAACGAAAGAAAGGAAGATTGACAATCCTGCTGTTTTGTTTTTCCCTCATAGGGCTGATGTCCTGTGAGGAGTTTTTGGATGCCAAACCGGATCAAAGCCTGGTTGTTCCCAAAACTTTGGCAGATGTGCAGAGCCTGCTGGATAATACGAATGTATTCAATGGGCAGGCAACTTTACCTAGTATTGCATCCGAAGAAGTCTGGATTTCCGATGCAGGCTATGCATCCTTAAGTAATCCTATTGAGCAAGCGGTATATATCTGGTCTGATGATCCCTATCCCTCCGGGTTCAGTGGAGACTGGAACGGGTTATACGAACAGGTTTTTTATGCCAATGTCGCATTGGAAGTTTTGGAAGATTTCGAAGGGGAGAAGACTGAATTGTACAATGTCTTACTGGGTTCGGCTTATTTCTACCGTGGCTATGCTTACCTGCAATTGGTTTCTGAATTTGCGATGCCCTACCAGAAAGTAGGAGGAAATGAGTCCCTTTTGGGTATCGTCCTGAAATCCACAGCAGATGTAAATGAGAACCTGGAGCGAGCTAATCTACAGGAAAGCTATGATCAGATTTATTCAGATCTGAATAGAGCGGTAGAGCTGCTGCCTTCTACCAATGCACCCAAAACCAGACCAACCAAAGCAATAGCTTTAGGAGTGCTCTCCAGAGTATATCTAAATACCTTCCAATATGAATTGGCAGCCAAATCCTCTATAGAAGCTTTGGGGATTTATACTGATCGTCTGGATTTTAATAATATAGATGTAGAAGCTAGAAGACCTTTTACACGCTTTGATGAGGAGACTATATTTTACTCCACCTTATTTAGTTATTCCTATTTGAGATCTACTCAGGTATTTGTGGATTCAGCCTTGATAGATCTTTTTGAGGAAAATGATTTAAGAAAACCTGCTTTTTTTGATGAGACATCCTCTGGAAATTTTAATTATACAGGAAAGCTTTCTGGGGCTACACAGAATTTTGGTGGGATCAGTGTAGGGGAACTGTACCTGAATGCTGCGGAAGCATTGGTCAGAACAGGCGAGGATGACCAGGCATTAAGTATGCTCAATGACTTGCTTTCCTTAAGGTATCAATCAGATTCTTGGGTGCCATTAGCCGAATTGAACTTAGAAGAGGTATTGGAAAGAATTCTGCAAGAACGAAGAAAAGAGTTGATAGGGAGAGGGTTGCGCTGGATGGATTTGAGGAGATTGAATCAGGAAGGTGAAACAGAAACTTTGGTGAGAGAAGTGAATGGGATTCGATATGAATTGGCTCCTAATTCTCCTAGATATGCATTTCCTATTCCATTGGATGAAATCAGCAGAAGTGGAATAATCCAGAATCCTTGATCCACAAAAACCCAAGGCTCAGCAGAGCCTTGGGTTAGTGCCTATAAGTTTTAAATTATAATTCTACGAATTCTCCTTCGCTCAGGACGTTAGGGATGCCAGTCGCAGGGTTATCGTTGGAGAATTCTACCAAACAATCCATTCCACTGGCATTACACTCATAGTCCTCGGATTGAACCTGAATAGTGACATCCCGGTAGCCATTAGGTTGGGAAGTGTCTGGGGTCCAGATTTTAGTTGCCGTAGGTTCGCTGCCTATGACAGGAGCATTGAATGCAAATGCAGCAAAGGCTGCTATTACAAATGCAAAAGCAGGTAATCTTTTAATTAAAGTATTCATCGTTGTGTCCTGTTTTTTAACAAATCAAAAACAGGGAAAACGTTTAGGATTCCCGGATTGAGCTACATGCTGTTTACCGGAAGTGGTTAAAATACCTACTCTGTTTAAAGGGTTTTCGGCATCTCCCTCTTGCATCACCCAGTATAGTCTGGAGTCTCCACTTCCAGATTCGGAGACAGGTAATGCGGTGAATTGAGTTGATTTTCATTAAGCTATTTTTTGGGGTGGGATAATGCCTTTTCCTGCCCCGTTTTTTCAAATGCCTAGTGACAAGTCTTTATTCTTCAGAGCGATAGTGTTTAATTATTTACTCTTTAGATGCTGATGTAATTAATATTTAGTTTATATTGTTTAAGGAAATAGTTGCTATCACCTACTAAAAACTTAACGCCTCAAGGCGGGATCTAAGGATTCCGCTTTTTTGTGAAGTATAGTCCGATGATACTTATTCCAATCATTCCACTGTTAAGCCAGAAATGTGCTTTCCAACCTAAGCTTTCTAAAACTCCCGCACAGTTGCAGGGAACTCTGGGAAAAGCTCCTACCCAGATCAATCCCACATAGGTGGTGAAGACGGTGAGGAGGAGGATACTTGAGAG
>TARA_R110002020_G_scaffold68655_2_pt1 | contig 27301 bp, 25 predicted proteins | sample TARA_R110002020 | Tara Oceans TARA_R110002020 (sample SAMEA4396489) | marine metagenome | biome: Westerlies Biome; feature: [MES] marine water layer (ENVO:01000295) within the mesopelagic zone...; material: water (ENVO:00002006), including particulate matter (ENVO:01000060) such...
AGTAGATTCTACCGTTTGAATTTCATTAGTTGCGTCTGTATCTTCATCAGCAGTAATGTGGTCAGCAATAGCAGTTTCGTTAGCAGTAATAGCAGAGTTTTGCGTGATTTGCTCAGCTTCTAAAGCGTCAATACTATCTGTGTTAGTTGTAATATTTGTAGTATTGTCTGCAATAGTAGTGTTTTGCGTGATTTGCTCAGCTTCTAAATTGTTAATGTTAGCAGTATTAGTTGCAACTTCAGCACTTTCATCTAAAGATGATAGATCAGCAGTAATAGTTCCGCCAGCATCAGTTAATTCTAAATTTGTGCCATTAAGGTTTAAACCTGTGTTAAGCTCGTTAGTGCTATCCGAATCAGCATCACTTAAAGAAATTGTGGTGTCTAATCCAGATTCGTCTGTATAGGTAAACGTACCATCGTTATTTGATACAATTGATGTAACCGTTTCATTAGCCATAACATCAATACACAAGCTATTCCAAGCATTGTTGTTATATTGAAATAAACAGTCTTCATCTGTATTATACGCTATTGCACCTTCAAGAGGTGTTATAGCGTTCATTTGGACTGTTGTAATCCTTGTAACAACAAGTGTTTTGGTCGTGCTTTCTAATTCAAGGACTGAATTTTGATCAATATCCTGTGGATTTTCACCAATCTTAACTTGTGCAAACACGTTAGTCGTGATTAGGATGGCTAAAAGAAGTAGAATTTTTTTCATCTTAGGGGTTTTTGATGTAAACATATGTGTAATAACTCTATATCTACGTAAAAACAGTCTTTTGAGTTTTACTTGTCGATGAAGTGTTTGAAATACTCGATAAAAAGCATAATAAAAATTAAAATAATACTTGTTAATCTAACAATTAGTACTATTTTTGCCTCCGGAAATGCGAGAGTAGCTCAGTTGGTAGAGCGTCAGCCTTCCAAGCTGAATGTCGCCAGTTCGAACCTGGTCTCTCGCTCAAAAGCTTCATCATAAAGATGGAGCTTTTTTTTTGGAATATAGTTAGATGTTACTTTATGATCATGATAAAATAACATCTAATTACATGAAAGAAGACTTTATAAGGTTTAATGTAAAGGTTATTATTTCACCTTTAATTTAATTCATTTAAAAACGTGTCTGTTTCAATTTCATAAGGCTCAGTTCCGTGTTCAAAAACTCTAGCATTTAATTCGCCTTTAAGTTGTATAGATTGTCCTTTAACTTCTAACCAACTACCTTCCCTAAGTCCAATAACCGGTTGAGTATTAAATTTATGAAACTCCTTAATTCTAGTTTCTCTAGTTTCTCCCATATGTTTACTAGAAGGGTCAGGATCTAAATAATGAGGATTAATATTAAAAGGCACAAAGCTTAATGTTTTAAAGCTTGGCGGATAAACAATTGGCATGTCATTGGTAGTGCACATAGTAAGACCACAAATATTACTTCCAGCACTTGTGCCTAAATAAGGTATACCATTATTTACAGCAGCTTTTAAGGGGTTGATCAGCTTAAATTTATACAGTGCATTAACTAAAACAAATGTGTTTCCGCCACCAGTAAAAATACCTTTAGCATTTGTAATAGCTTCTACTGGATTTTTAAATTCGTGTAATCCTTTTACTGTAATACCAATTTTAGCAAAAGCTTTTGCTGCTTTTTTTGTGTATTCATCATGTGTTATACCACTAGGTCTAGCGTAGGGTACAAAAACAATGTCTTCTATATTTTTAAAATGAAGTTTTAATGTATCTAATAAATAGTCTAAATATTGACCAGAATGAAGTGTTGAAGTACTTGCGATTATTAATTGCTTCATAATTTTAGTTTTTGTAAATTTAGGTATTAGAAGCTTTTAACAAAAGATTATTAATACTTAACATAATAATTTAGCCTAAAAGTTTTTAATTTACCTAAAATCAACCATCATGAAATCATATATAATTGCATTTTTTCTTTTAGCTTTAAGTTTTGCTAATGCGCAAGACAGTACTAGAGTAGAGCTTAAAGGTAAGGTTATTGTCGCATCGCCAGATTTAGAGGGTATTACTGTTTATAACTCGTCGTCTAATAAAGGTACAGTAACTAATGCTGACGGAGAGTTTACCATTAGTGCAAAACTTAATGATAAGATTAGTATTTCGGCATTACAATTTAAGGATTTTACGGTATTAGTGGCTCAGGAGGTTTTAGACTCTAAACAAATGAATGTCTTTTTAGTAGAACAAATTAACAAGCTAGATGAGGTTGTTATTTTACCTTATGATTTGTCTGGAGTTTTAGAAGAAGACATTGCAAACGTCGAAACCTTTAATCCAGATTTAGATGCTATTTATTTTGGAATTGGTGATATAAGTCTTTACGAGTTTGCTGATGATGAATATAGTAAAGTAGAAAATTTAGCAGCAATGAGTCAGAATGATAGATTGCGATACCAAGCAAACGGAATGTTAATTTTAGGAAGCTTAGTGGATTTGATTTTTAGTAAAAAAAATAAAAATAAAAAAGAGACAAAAGAAGTCTTATATCAATCAGCATCTTTAAGTGATACATATAACCATAAATATTTTACAGACAATTTTAATATTCCAGAAGCAAAAGTAGAAGCCTTTATGGTCTATGTAGAAAGTAATAATTTTGATGTTAATTTACTAAACAAAGGTAACGAGATGCAATTAATAGAGCATCTTAACACGCAAAGCAAAAATTTTTTAAAAGAGAAAGTTGAAAAAAAGTAACCTCTTTTTATGTTTTATTTTATTTGTAAGTGTTCAAATGATATACGCTCAGACTGTTGAGTTAAATGGAACAATTACAGCTGAAGACGATATTGAAAGCATTCATATATTAAATAAAACGTCTTTAACCAATGCAACATCAAGCAAAGACGGAAGCTTTACTATTAAGGCTAAATTAAACGATACTATTATATTTTCTGCAGTACAATATACATTACTAACCAAAGTAGTTAGTCAAGAGGATATAACTTCAAAAACAATAGCAGTCACTTTAAAATTACAAACCAATCAATTAGACGAAGTTTTTTTAAAAAGGTCTTTGTCAGGAAATTTAGAAGACGATTTGTTGCTTTTAGAGGCTAAACCAGTAATTAATTTTTATGACGTCGGTATACCTGGTTATCAAGGAAAACAAAAAACATCTGCCGAAAGGGTTTTACATGAAGCAACCACAGGAGGTGGATTAATTCCATTAAATCCTTTGCTAAACGGTATATCAGGTCGTACCAAAAAGCTAAAAGAAATTGTAAGACTAGAAAATGATGATGCCTTATTAGTAAGACTTAAAAACGACTTAAAAGAAGATTTTTTTAAAGACAATCCTTTGGATCAAAAACACCACACAGATTTTTTTTACTTTGTACAAGAAGATCCAGATTTTAGAAGTGTTTGTAGCAAAAGTAATTTAGATGCTTTAGCTTTTTTTAAAAAGAAATTAGACCAATACAACACCAACTTAGTCACTAAACAATAAATACTAATTTTGGAATACTTTTTGTCTATAATCCATTAGATTTGTAACCATATTATACTCATGAAAAAAATTAAACAATTACTATTTATTATTGCATTTGCACTGTTTTCCTTTACATCAGTACACAAATATTATGTAAGTATCACGCAAATAGAATACGTAAAAGAAAAACAATCACTACAAATAATATCTAGAATTTTTGTTGACGATTTTGAAAAACTAATACGCAATCGTTACGACAGTAACATTACCTTAAATAATAATGAAGATGAGGTAATTATAGATCAATATGTTAAAAAGTATTTGCTTGAAAAAATAGATATTTCCATAAATGGTCAAGCTAAAGCCATATCATTTATTGGAAAAAAATATGATGATGACATCATGTATTGTTATTTAGAAATCGAAAACATTGCATCAATCAAGAGTTTTGAAATAAAAAATAAAGTATTGTTTGATCTATTTGATGATCAAAAAAACATTGTACGTACTAATATTAACGACAAAAATAAAACCTTTGTGTTGATACCAGAGAAAGATAAAGGTTTGTTAAACTTTTAACAAAGACTTTAAACAACGTTAATTTTTGTTAAATTCACGTTCTTAAAGTAACAAACTATCACAATGAAAAAACTAAAGTATTTATTTCTTTCAGCTTTATTTTTGTCCGTAAGTGCTTTTGCACAGGACCAAAATGAAAAGAAAGAACGTCAACCAGGTCACACCAACAACAACAAGTTTAAACAGTTGTATGACGAGTTTTCAACACCAAACATGTACAGAGCAGCATCAGGTGCTCCAGGTTCTGCCTACTACCAACAACAAGCAGATTACAAAATGGACATCCAATTGGATGACACAAATGCAAAACTTTATGGTTTTGAAACCATAACCTACACCAACAATTCTCCAGATAATCTTAATTATTTATGGGTACAGTTGGATCAAAACATGCGTGCTAAAACATCTTTAACACCATTAATTCAAGATGACGCAGCACAACCAGCAGATACACCTGGTAACTTTGCAAACAAATACTTAACCGATGCTTTTGATGGTGGATTTAATATCCAAGAAGTAAAAGATACTAAAGGTAATGCATTACCACACATGATCAACCAAACGATGATGCGTGTAGAGATGCCTTCAGTTTTAAAATCAGGTGAGTCTTTTTCGTTTTCAATCAAATGGTGGTATAATATTAATGACCACGTAAATGGTAGAGGTCGTTCTGGTTACGAGTATTTTCCAGAAGATGATAACAGAGCATACGTTATCGCTCAGTTTTACCCAAGAATGGCTGTTTACAATGATGTCGAAGGATGGCAAAATTCTCAGTTTTGGGGACGTGATGAGTTCGCATTACCTTTCGGAAACTTTGAAGTAAACATTACAGTTCCAGAAGATCATATTTTAGATGGAACAGGAAAGTTAACAAACAGAAAGGATGTGTTTTCAAAAGAAATGATGAAACGTTATGAGCAAGCTAAAAAATCTTATGACGAGCCTGTAGTCATTGTAACTCAAGATGAAGCAATTGCTAAACTAAGCACAAAAGCAACTAAAACTAAAACATGGAAGTTATATGCAGAAAATGTACGTGACTTTGGTTTTGCAACATCAAGACGTTACATCTGGGACATGATGAGTGTTAAGATTGGTAATAAAGATGTTATGGCAGTATCATTATATGGTAAAGAAGGAAACCCATTATGGGAAGACTGGTCAACTAAAGCAGTAGCAAGTACTTTAAAGTCTTACTCTCGTATGACTTTTGATTATCCTTACCACAAAGCAATATCTGTGCATGCTAAAGAGCAAGGAATGGAGTATCCAATGATCTGTTGGAATTATGGTCGTCCTGATAAAGATGGAAACTATAGTGACAGAACTAAATTTGGAATGATGTCTGTAATTATTCATGAAGTAGGACATAACTTTTTTCCTATGATTGTAAATAGTGACGAGCGTCAATGGACTTGGATGGATGAAGGTTTAAACACATTTGTACAATATGTAGCAGAACAAGATTTTGGAAAATGGTATCCAGATGCCTTATCTGAAGGACAAACAGCATATCCATCACGTCGTGGACCTGCAGCAAACATTGTAAGATATATGGGTGGAGATCAAGATTACATTGCTCCAATTATGACTAAAGGATTAAATACTTACCAATTTGGTAATAATGCATACGGTAAACCAGGAACAGCACTTAATATTTTACGTGAAACTGTAATGGGACCAGAATTATTTGATTATGCATTTAGAGAATATGCTAACAGATGGAAGTTTAAACACCCAACACCAGAAGATTTTTTCCGTACAATGGAAGATGCTTCAGCATTTGATTTAGATTGGTACTGGAGAGGTTGGTTTTATACAACAGACTACGTAGATATAGGTGTTAAAGAGGTTAAAAAATACTTTGTGTCTAACGAGCCAAATGCTGAAATTAAAAAAATGGCAGAGCAAAGAGGGATGAAGTTAAGTGACTTACCACCTTTAGTATTTTTTGTAGAAGAAGGAACGGATGATTTTGATACTAACCTAAAAGGTAAGTCTGCTCTAGAAAACTCTAAAACTTTAAATGAGTATGTAATGGATAACTTTACTGCTGAAGAGCGTGCTAAAATAAAAGAACCAAAATTCTTTTATAAAGTAACTTTTGAAAAGCCAGGAGGATTAGTGATGCCAATTATAGTTGAGTATACTTATGCTGATGGTACATCTAAAACAGAAACGTATCCAGCACAAATCTGGAGACTTAATGATAAAGAAGTAAGCAAAACCTTAGCAACAGAAAAAGAGATTGTAAGCATTACTGTAGACCCTAAATTAGAAACTGCAGATGTTGACACGTCTAACAATTCTTGGCCAAGAGAAATGAAGGCTAGTGAGTTTGATAACTTTAAACAGCAAAACAAAAACTAAGTAGTAGTTTGTTATACTATTGTAAGCCCTTAAAACATAAGTTTTAAGGGCTTTTTAATTTTGTATATTTAGCATTCTAAATAAATAGTTATGTATACATACAAAGCAAAAATAATAGCAGTCTATGATGGTGACACGGTAACAGCTGTAGTTGACTTAGGGTTTTTACATTCGCAAGAAATGAAATTACGTCTATACGGAATTGATACACCTGAAATGAGAGGAGCAGAGAAAGAAGAAGGTAGGAAGGTTAGAGATATTGTTAGGAATATGATATTGGATAAAGAAGTAACCATTCGTTCTTACAAGGATAAACAAGGTAAATATGGTCGATATCTAGCCAACATTGTATTGGAGGATGGATTAGAGTTAAACCAATGGTTAGTAGATAATGGTCATGCTAAGCCTTATTTGTTATAAAAAAAAGCGACTACTTATTTAAAGTAGTCGCTTTTATAAATTTTAAACTATTACTATTGTTCCATTCCTGGAGGATATTTTTCCATAATTTTAGTTACAAAAGCTTTGATGCGTTCCTCTTTTTTATCTGCATTTTTAGATAAGTATCCAGTACCTTGACCTTGCCAAACTAATTCTTTTTTATTTGCGTCAATTAAGTCCACATACAAAACACCTTGAGTGGAAGTAGAGACTGTAGGTTGCATATTCCAACCCCATCCCCAACGAGGTCCACCCCAACCCCAAGCACCAACACCCCAATTGTTGTTGTAAACATCAACTCGTTGATTAGATTTAGTAAAGATGCTAACTAATAGGTCTGGTTTTTCAGATTTAGTATACCCTTTAGCTAATAATTCAGATTCAATAGCTCTAAGGATGCGACGTTTGTCAATATCATTAATTTCGGCTTTATCAATTCCTGATTTAAAAAAAGCAAAAGTTTTGTAGTTGTTAAAATCTACAGCTTTATCATAATCTGCTGCTACTTTAACTGAGCTACAAGAGGTAAATGCTATTAGTAATAGCAATGCTGGTAAAATTCGTAATGTTTTGTTCATGGCGATAATATTTATAGTTTAACTTAATTTAATAAAGCATCATCAACAAGATTAGGTAAAGTTACTTTTAAATTTGGTTCAGACTCCATTGCGCGTTTGATAGCAAAAATAGCTTCTTCGTTTCTAGCCCAACTTCGTCTTGATATTCCGTTATTTACATCCCAGAACAACATTTGTTTTAATCTTTTTGATGCTTCTTTAGTACCATCAAGAACCATACCAAATCCACCATTTATAACTTCACCCCAACCAACACCACCACCATTGTGGATGCTTACCCATGTGGCACCTCTAAAACTATCTCCAATAACATTTTGGATAGCCATATCTGCTGTAAAGCGTGATCCATCATAAATATTAGACGTTTCGCGATAAGGACTATCTGTACCAGAAACATCGTGATGATCACGACCTAATATAACGGTATCAATCTCTCCATTTGCTATGGCTTGATTAAAAGCTTCAGCAATTTTCATACGACCTTCTGCATCTGCATATAATATTCGTGCTTGTGACCCTACTACAAGTTTATTTTGTTGTGCACCTTTTATCCATTGTATATTATCGGACATTTGTTGTTGGATTTCTTCTGGCGAATGTTGCTTTATGTCTTCTAAAACTTGACAAGCTATTGCATCCGTTTTTGCTAAATCCTCCGGTTTACCAGAAGCACAAACCCATCTAAAAGGCCCAAATCCATAATCAAAGCACATAGGACCCATAATATCTTGCACATAACTAGGGTATTTAAAATCAATATTGTTATCAGCCATAATATCTGCTCCAGCTCTTGATGCTTCTAATAAAAAGGCATTTCCGTAGTCAAAAAAGTAAGTGCCTTTTGCAGTGTGTTTGTTAATAGCATTAGCATGACGACGCAATGTGTTTTGTACTTTTTCTTTAAATAATTCAGGTTGATTGGCCATCATAATATTAGCTTCGTCAAAAGTAATGCCTACAGGATAGTACCCTCCAGCCCAAGGGTTGTGTAATGAGGTTTGATCACTACCTAAATCAATATGTATATTAGCTTCATCAAATTTTTCCCAGACCTCAACAATATTTCCTAAATAAGCAATGGAAATGGTTTCTTTTTCGGCTTTAGCCTTATTAACACGAGAGACTAATTCATTTAAATCCGTAATCTTCTCATCAATCCAGCCTTGATCTAGACGTACTTGTGTGATTTTTGGATTGACTTCTGCACAAACAGTAATACAGCCAGCAATGTTACCAGCCTTAGGTTGCGCACCAGACATTCCGCCAAGTCCTGAGGTTACAAATAAATGGCCCTTAGGTTCTTTTTTAATTTTCCTAAATCCGTTTAAAACAGTTATTGTTGTTCCGTGTACAATCCCTTGTGGACCTATGTACATATAACTTCCAGCAGTCATTTGACCATATTGCGTAACACCTAAGGCATTAAATTTTTCCCAATCATCTGGTTTGGAGTAGTTGGGTATCATCATTCCGTTAGTAACTACAACTCTTGGTGCTTCTTTGTGACTAGGGAATAATCCCATTGGATGACCTGAGTACATGACTAAAGTTTGCTCATCATTCATCTCTGCCAAATACTTCATGGTTAAGCAATATTGTGCCCAATTAGAAAACACACCACCATTACCACCATAAGTAATTAACTCATGTGGATGTTGTGCAACTGCATAATCCAAATTATTTTGAATCATTAACATAATAGCAGCTGCTTGTTTGGATTGTGCAGGATACTCAGATATTGGTCTAGCATACATCTTATATTCCGGTCTAAAACGATACATATAGATACGACCATAAGTATCTAATTCTGCTTTAAATTCTGGTAATAATGTTTTATGATGTTTTTTGTCAAAATAACGTAAGGCATTTCGTAAAGCTAATTTTGTCTCCTCACTGCTTAATATTGCTTTACGTTTAGGCGCGTGATTTATGGAAGGGTCAAAAGGTTTTACTTCTGGTAAATTATCTGGAATCCCTTGTAATATTTGCTCTTTAAATGTCATAGTAGTTAGTAACTTTACTTGTTTTTTATTGAGTTAGTTTTTGCATTAAATCCATATGGACAATGCCTGCAACCGCTTTGGCAGCAATAACCACGTTTTAAATGGTACTGTTCTGTAAAACAGCGGTAACCTTCAGGTGTAAGGTAAAAATCGCCTTCTTCAACTGGAATTATCTTCTTCATATCACAAAGATAACGTAAATTGGAATACATTTTGAAGGACAGTAATCATGATTATAATATCTAAATATTTAGTACCTAAAGGTTATACAGGTATGACTGTTTTTCCTTTTATCTTTTTAAAATCCAAAGTTTTAAAACAGAGTGAAACCTTGGTAAATCATGAAAAAATTCATTTAAAACAGCAATTAGAGTTATTAATAGTACCGTTTTACATATGGTATGGTTTAGAGTTTGTTTTTAGACTTATCCAACATAAAAATTGGCATATAGCCTATAAAAATATAAGCTTTGAAAGAGAGGCATATTGTAATGATACAAATTTGGAGTATCTAAAAACTAGGCGTTATTGGCAATTTTTAAAGTATCTTAGCAAGCATGAAATTTAAACCAGAACTTAGTATTAATCAAAAAATAGAACTTCCTTTTAAAAGTTCTGTGTCACTATATATAAAGCGAGAGGATTTAATACATCCAATTATTTCTGGTAATAAATATAGAAAGTTAAAATATAATATCGCTTTCGCGGAAACGCTTAATCAGGATACTTTACTGACCTTTGGTGGTGCATTTTCTAATCATATTGCAGCAGTAGCAGAAGCAGGACGTGTTTATGGACTAAAAACAATTGGAGTTATTAGAGGCGAAGAATTGCATGATAAGGTTTTAGATAGTCCAACGTTAAAATTTGCACAGTCTTGTGGTATGCAATTTAAATTTATAAGTCGTGAAGCATTTAGATTAAAATCCACACAGTCTTTTTATGAAAAAATTAAAAAAGAGTTTGGCGATTTTTATTTAATTCCTGAAGGAGGCACCAATGACTTAGCAGTAAAAGGTTGCGAAGAAATTTTGACAGAAAAAGACCATAATTTTAATTACATATGTGCTTCTGTAGGAACAGGTGGTACCTTATCTGGTTTAATTAATAATTCAAATACAACGCAAAAAGTTTTAGGTTTTTCAGCTTTAAAAGGTGACTTTTTAAAAGAAGATATTAGTAAATTTGCAAAACAGGATAATTGGCAATTAATGACAGCGTATCATTTTGGTGGTTATGCTAAAATAAATGCAGAATTAGTAACGTTTATTAATAGCTTTAAAAAGCAAAATAATATTGCATTGGATCCTGTTTACACCGGAAAAATGATGTTTGGTATTTACGATTTAATTAAACGTGATTATTTTGAACCAAATTCTGAAATTTTGGTGATTCATACTGGAGGTTTACAAGGTATTGTAGGTATGAATAAAAGGTTAAAACAAAAACAACAACAGTTAATTTTATAATTGATGAAAAAAATAATTACCATGCTTTGTCTTACTTTATTAATTGTAAGCTGTGGCTCATCCAAAAAAGTAGCTACAAAAAAAGGTAGGCAAAAAACAGTTAGAGTTGTAAGAAATAAAAAGGAGACTAAAAATGATACAAAGGAAGATGTTATTGTAGTAGAAACTCCAATTAAAGATACACCAGAGGTATATGCAAGTAAAACAGACGAGTATATTGCTATTTACAGTGATATAGCTCAAGACGAAATGCGTAATTATAACATACCTGCAAGTATCACTTTAGCACAAGGAATATTAGAGTCTGCTTCTGGTCAAGGTCGTTTATCTGTAGAAGCTAATAACCACTTTGGAATTAAATGTCATGAGTGGACTGGAGCAAAAATTTATCATGATGATGATGCCTCTCAAGAGTGTTTCCGTAAATACAAAAACTCTAAATACTCGTTTAGAGATCACTCTTTATTTTTAACAGAACGTAAACGGTATTCAAAACTATTTACGCTTGAAAAAGATGATTATAAAGGTTGGGCCAGAGAGCTTAGAGCAGCAGGTTACGCTACAGACAGAAAATATCCAGATAAGTTAATAAGCTTAATAGAGCGTTATCAATTATATCGTTTTGATGCAGATGTATTAGGTAAACAAAATTTGGCTAATGATAAGCATACCGTTGTAAAAGGCGATACATTATATTCGATTTCAAAAAAATATAACCTTACAGTAGAAACAATCAAGTCGTTAAATAGTTTAGAAAACAACGATTTATTTGTTGGTCAGGTCTTATTTGTAAAACCAATTCCAAAAGATTTTTAAAGTTTATGATTTATAAACGTAGTAGTGCTTTGTTTGCAGAAGCAGAGCAAGTAATACCAGGAGGAGTTAACTCACCTGTTAGAGCATTTAAAGCAGTAGGTGGTACACCTATTTTTGTTAAAGAAGCCAAAGGGGCTTACTTGTATGATGAAGATGGAAACCAATTAATAGATTATATAGCATCTTGGGGACCAATGATTTTAGGTCACGCACACCAACCAGTTGTGGATGCGGTTATTGATAAAGCAAAAAAAGGAACGTCCTTTGGAATGCCTACTCAAATTGAAACTAAAATAGCTGAGTTGGCAGTGTCGATGGTGCCGAATATTGATAAAATTCGTTTTGTTAATTCGGGTACAGAAGCTTGTATGAGTGCTGTTAGATTAGCTAGAGGTTATACAAACAAAGATAAAATAATCAAATTTGCTGGTTGTTATCATGGTCATTCAGACTCGTTTTTAATACAAGCAGGTAGTGGAGCAGTAACTTTTGGGTCACCAAATAGTCCAGGTGTTACTCAAGGTACAGCAAAAGATACGCTATTGGCAAAGTATAACGACTTAGCTAACGTTGAAGCATTAATTAATGCTAATAAAAACGAAATAGCATGTATTATTATCGAGCCTGTTGCTGGTAATATGGGTTGTATTCCTCCAAAAGAGGGTTTTTTAGAAGGGTTACGAAAACTATGTGATACCAACAATATCTTGTTAATCTTTGATGAGGTTATGACTGGTTTTAGATTAGCTAAAGGTGGTGCACAAGAATTATTAGGTATTAAAGCAGATATTGTATGTTTTGGTAAAGTTATTGGTGGAGGATTACCTGTTGGTGCTTTTGCTGCCAGAGCAGAAATTATGAATCACTTAGCACCTTTAGGACCAGTATATCAAGCTGGAACGTTAAGCGGTAATCCATTAGCAATGGCTGCAGGATTAGCCATGTTAACCGAGTTAAATTCTGGTGATATTTTTGAAAGTTTAGCACAAAAAACAGCCTATTTGCATAAAGGTATTGCAAAGGTTTTAACCGAATTAAACGTGACTCATACCATAAACAGAGTTGGATCTATGATATCTGTTCACTTTTGTGAAGATGATGTTGTAGATTTTGAAACGTCTGCTAAAGGAAATAACGACACGTTTAAAACCTTTTTTCATGGTATGTTAAACCAAGGGATTTATTTAGCACCAAGTGCTTTTGAAAGTTGGTTTTTAAATGATGCCTTGACTTATGAAGATTTAGACAAAACAATAGCAGCATGTAAAGCTGTATTTAGTTAGTCATAAAATATTTAAACATAAAAAAAGCCGATTATAAATAATCGGCTTTTTTATATAAGTGTATTACTACGCTATAATGTTATTGGTTAGAGATTTCTAAAAATTTAGCGTACTGCTCATCATTCAATATTTCTTTAAGTTGAAGAGATAAACGATCGTTAATTTTTTTGCTAAAAGTATTATATTCACTTGTACCAACTTCAAACGAGTTGTTTAATGTTTCAGATTTTGAGTAAAATTCTTGATAGGCAACAAACATTAATTCTTGCGTTGGCTCATAAGCTTTAACAAGTCTACCTATTTCTGCAGTTTTTGCTTGTGCAGCATTGTTTATTTCTGCACTAAATTTTTGTTGTGCATTAGCAGTGTTAGTTGCTAAAAATAAACCGAAAACAAAAAGACAAAGCGTAAATATTTTTTTCATCGTGTAAGTGTTAATTAATTATACTATCAAAGTAACGCTATTTGTTTAATAATTACAAATAAAAAAGCACTGAATAGACAATCAGTGCTTTTTTACCTTTAAAAGTGAATATTTGATACTAAATCTTAGATTTAATTATCATTTAACTCCTCTTTTTTGTGTTCTTTTTTGTTTTTTAATCCTCTTTTCATGTGCTTACGTCCATGTTCTCTTTTAGATAAAGACTTTTCCCACTTCGTGTATTGCTCAGCAGTAAGGATAGCTTTCATTTTTTTCTTAGCTGCAATTTGTGCATCTAATTTAGCATTCATGCGTTCTAACTTTTCCTCTTTGGTAGGCTTTACACGTTCTTTATTATCTTTTTCAGCTAGACGCTTATCAAAGTTTTCTTTACGTTTTTTTGCATTTTCTAAATTTAAAGCCATCACCTTTTGTTGTTGTGCTTCTGTTAAATCTAAATGCAACGTCATTTTTTTAGTTTGTAATTGTGCCATATCCTGAGGATCTAAATTTTGGCGTTGTTCTAAACGTTCTTTTTTATTTTCTTGACGCTTTTCCTTTTTGTTGTCTTGCGCATTAGCTTGAAATGTTATTAAAGCTAAAGCTAGTATTACTAATCTTTTCATTTTTTTTGTTTTTTAAATTGTTATACTACTAAGACATATAAATGTTAGAATGGTTTAAACACCTTAGTTTTTTTAATCTTTAATTAACAGTTTGAAAAAATTAGCCCATTGATAATTATAATGTATTTAAATAGGATTTAATTAAAAAGTAACCTTCAGTATGCACAAAGGTTGTACCTAGTAATGGCATGCTAAACAGCTCTTGATAATTAACCATTCTAGAATTTATTTCACTCTTTTTTTCTAATATAGACGTGTTTTCAAAAAGGGTTTCATATCTAAAGTCTAAAGTAGTTTGTACATCGCAATAACCTCCTGGTTGGTGACAAGAGGCACAATTAACATCTAGATATGCTCTAGCACGATCTTGTAAAGAGTAAGAGGTATCATCTTCCCAATTTGGTAAAGTTGTTATTGTTGAAATATTTGATATGCCAGTTATTTGATTGTTATTTATTAGGTTTTGTAGTTGATTATTGTAATTAATGGAACGTAATTTAGGTCCTAACGGTTTTACTTGGTCATTGTTGGAGTGGCAAGTAATACAATCTAAATTTGACGGGATTTGATAATTGACAGCTACAGTTGTACCATTTTTATCAATAAAAGACACTGGTACAGTTGCAGCATTATTTTCTAAAACTGCTTCGGTTTGTGCTTCGTTCCAGTGGTAATCACCTGCAATCCATGTTCCGTTTTGTTTTATTAGTAACCTGGTTTCGATAATTTTTCTTCCTTGGCTTAAATCATTTTCATCAAAATTGTAATAAAAAGACTTTACTATTATAGAGTTGTCTGGAAACTCTGGCATACCATTACCCACAGCTGTTAGTGTTTCGCCTTCAGGCAATACAATAAAACGTGCTTTGTGTGCATAATCCGTAAAAAGTGGTGTATTTAAAGTGTATGTAAAACTATAGGGAGATGGTGTTAAATCTTTAAGTGGTCCTTCAAAAAGATTAAGTTGTGATAGGTTAGGTAATAATTGCGCAATAGGTCGTGGAGTAGTCGTTACTGGTATATCTATTGTGTCTACATCTTCATTTTTACTACAGGAAAAGCAAAGTAATAGTGTTAGTACTAATGTGGTTAATTTATTCATTGTTAGTGGTTTTGAATTGTGAAAATAACAAAAATGAATCAATTATAATGTATGTGTATTTAATTGTGGGAATAAAAAAAAGGAATTACACGTCTGTAATTCCTTTTTATATATTTAATTGTTACGTTTTGTAACTATCTGTTTATATGGTTTCAACAAATAATCCATCATCTGTTTTATTGACTTTAGCGACACCTAGTTTGGTTAGCCCTTTAATGGTTTTGTCCCATTTTTTGTTACTTAAACCAGATTGCTCTTTAAGTGTATTAAGGTCTATTGGACTACCTGCTTTTACTAAAACAAATAGTGCTTTTTCGTCGTCTGTCATTGGAACTGCTTTTTTCTCAGGTCTCATTTGAGGAAAAAACAGAACTTCCTGGATGGACTTGTTATTAGTTAAAAACATAATTAATCGGTCCATACCAATTCCCATTCCAGATGTAGGAGGCATTCCGTACTCTAATGCACGCAAAAAGTCTTCGTCTATAAACTCGGTAGCTTCGTCATCTCCTTTTTGAGCTAGTTTTAATTGGTGCTCAAAACGTTCGCGTTGGTCAATTGGATCGTTAAGTTCTGAATAGGCATTTGCTATTTCTTTACCACAAACCATTAACTCAAAACGCTCTGTTAATTCTGGATTATCTCTATGCTCTTTACATAAAGGACTCATTTCTTTTGGATAGTCGGTAATAAAGGTTGGTTGTATATAGTTACCTTCACATTTTTCTCCAAAAATTTCGTCAATTAATTTACCTTTACCCATGGTTGCATCAACGCTAATTCCCATGTCTTTAGCAGCAGTACGTATTTGATCTTCTGTTTTTCCATTAATATCAAAACCTGTAAAGTGCTTAATAGAGTCTGCCATAGTGACTCTTGCATAAGGTGCTTTAAAATCTATTTTATGTTCACCAAATGTAGCTTCAGAAGTTCCGTTTACAGCTATTGCACAATGCTCTAGTAATTGTTCGCAAAAATCCATCATCCAGTTGTAGTCTTTGTAAGCTACATAAATTTCCATTGCTGTAAATTCTGGATTATGTGTACGATCCATTCCTTCGTTACGGAAATTTTTAGAAAACTCATAAACACCTTCAAAACCACCAACGATAAGACGTTTTAAATACAGCTCGTTAGCAATACGCATATATAATGGTATGTCTAAACTGTTATGGTGTGTAATAAAAGGACGTGCAGCAGCACCTCCAGGAATAGGTTGTAGTATAGGTGTTTCTACTTCAAAATATCCTGACGAATTAAAGAAGTCACGCATCGCGTTAAATAACTTGGTGCGTTTTACAAAAACTTCTTTAACTTTAGGATTAACAACTAAGTCTGCATAACGTTGTCTGTAGCGTTGTTCCGGATCTGTAAAAGCATCAAACGTGTTACCTTCTGCATCTGTTTTAGGTAATGGTAAGGGTTTTAAAGCTTTACTTAAAACAGTAAAGTTTTTTACCATGACTGTTTTTTCGCCAACTTTAGTAGTAAAAAGTTCACCTTCTACACCAATAAAGTCACCAATATCTAATAGCTTTTTATATACTGTGTTATATTTAGTTTTGTCGTCACCTGTACAGATTTCGTCTCTGTTAAAATAGACTTGAATACGACCTTCGCTATCTTGTAGTTCGGCAAAACTAGCATTACCTTGAATACGTCTAGACATCAAACGACCAGCTATAACAACCTGTTTACCTTCCTTAAACTCCTGTTTAATTTGTTTGGAATTGTTAGAAACAGGATATAAATCTGCTGGATAAGGGTTGATACCTAACTCACGTAATTTTGCAAGTTTTTCTCTACGTACGAGCTCTAGCTCAGATAATTGTGACATAGTTTTATTGTAATAAATTTAAGACGCAAAGATAATGGTTTGTAACAAAAAAATAAGAGTTAACGTCCAATAAGTATATCATCAATCTATTAAATTTTTAATCATGTCTTTTTGGCGCGTTTTATTGTGTATAATTTGTCCTCCACTATCAGTAATTGGTAAGGGTTGTGGCTCGATTTTAATTGTTTTTATTTTATGGTGCTTAGGATGGATACCAGGTGTCATTGCAGCTTTAATAATATTGAATAACCCTGAAAGATAAATTGTATCTTTGCAGTATTAAACTTTGTAATGAATAAGAACGTACAAATACAAGATTTAGGGACTAAAGACTTTAAAGAGACTTGGGATTATCAAGAAGAATTGTTTAAAGGTATTTTAGATACTAAAATTAAAAATAGAAGAGAAGCTGCTGGTTTAGTAACTAATAACTACTTTTTGTTTGTGGAGCATCCTCATGTTTATACTTTAGGAAAAAGTGGTGACATGTCTAATTTATTACTAAACGAAGACCAATTAAAAGAGAAAGGTGCAACGTTTTATAAAATTAATAGAGGAGGAGATATTACATACCATGGTCCAGGACAATTGGTAGGTTATCCTATTTTAGATTTAGATAATTTTTTTACAGACATCCATAAATACCTACGTTTTTTAGAAGAAGTTATTATTTTAACTTTAGATGAATATGGTTTAAAGGCAACACGTAGTGAAGGCGAAACAGGCGTTTGGTTAGATGTAGGTACACCATTTGCTCGTAAAATTTGTGCAATGGGAGTTAGAGCTAGTCGTTGGGTAACCATGCATGGTTTTGCACTTAATGTTAATGCTAATTTAGGTTACTTTGATAATATTATTCCTTGCGGAATTAAAGGTAAAGCAGTAACTTCTATGCAAGTTGAGTTAGGTGTTAAATCTGTTGATGAGACAGAAGTGAAATCTAAAATACTAAAGCATTTTAGTGCTTTGTTTGAGGCTAATTTTATATAAAAAAATTACTCTTTAAAATACGCTGCATAAGCATCTGCAATGTCTGTTAGACTAAAGTGTTTCCACTCTTTATTTTGTATACGTTTTACAAGTGCAGGATGGTCTTTAAAATAAATACCCATTGCTTTTTTTACTTGTCCATTTGTAAACCCTTTACCGCTTACAATATAGGCTTTGTCTTCTGTTGGGCGTTGGTATAAAAAATATACAAATTCCCACATAGAGTGTGCACCAGTTATGGATTTCATAATTCCTTTTTTATCCAATTTATAGCGTTGTGCAAGCGAGTAGCCTTTAATAGCATCATTGGCATATATAAGTAACATCCAATGTTTATTCTTTTTCTCTGAAACTATTTCTTTTCCAAAAGATTTAAATAAGTGCACAACATTATTTCTGACAAATAAAAATTTGTTTCCGTTTTTGGCAGTATATAAAATTTGAGAAATACTGTCTTCGTCAATTTTTAAAACTTTAGCTTTTGCACTAGATTTATACTCCACTTTACCGTCCAGCATTTTATTAGAAGGTAGTTTAGCAAAGCCATCTTTAACGGTTCCATCTGCCATTAAGATTTTGGCAGTGTGATATTGCGCGTTAGCAAACAAAGAACTTAAAATAAAGACAACGTATAAAAGAGACTTCATGATTAATTGGTTAGATATTGATTATTAGCTTAATTGCCAATCAAGTTAACTAAAAGTATTTACATGTAAAAATGGTCTTTTAGTTTTTGATTAGCACGCCATCTTTAAAGTTATGTATATTAAAATCTTTAAAATGGTTTAATAAGTCAGGTTTAGATATAAAATAGCGTCGATTTATATTATCAAAAAACAAGATTTTTGCTTTACCTTCTTTAACATCTTGGGTCATTTTTTGTAAAGTACTATCGTAAGTTTTTGTGTTAATAAATGGAAGCTTGTAATTATTTACGTTTTTGTAAAAACGCATGATATCGTGCGCATTGGTATAAAGATTTAATGTGTCTTTAGATTTGATGTAATTAATTGCTTCAGAGTTTTTCCATACTTCAGCACTATACTGCGTACCGTTATGATAATGATTTACTCTTAATTGGTAGGTGTTTAAAATATTAGATAGTAATAGTATTATAAAAAGGACTATGGTTATTGGTTGATATTGTTTCGGTTTTAGAATTGGATTTAAAATTAAAACGACTAGCGTTAATATGATAAAATAAAAGGGAAAAAAAATTCTGGTGTTAACAGGCACGTTTTCATCAAAAAAAGAAATAGAAAACACTATAAATACTGTATAAGAACATAATAAAGTTAAAAATAATAAGATGATAGGTGTACAGGATTTAACTTGTGTTATTATTGATTTTTGTATTGTCTTAAATTTTAAAAAGCTAATAACTATTAAGCTTAAAACGACTGTTGCTATATAACCATTATATAAAAACCAATAAATTATTGTTTTGGTTAATGATAATAATCTTCTAAATCTAAAACCAAAAAAATCGATATTTCTTATGGTGTTAGAATTGTTAAAATAGTAACAGTAAATAAGCCAGAGAATAAATAGACTTAAGGAAGAGATTGTATAAATTAAAACCGCTTTTAATCTTGGTTTAATTTTAGATTTATGGAGTATTAAAATATAAAATCCAAAACCTCCAATATATCCAAAACCTGCATATCTAGTTAATATTAACGCGCTAGATATTACTCCAGCCAAAATAAGATATTTGTAACTGTTGGTTATAACCCATTTAATAAAAAGTAATGTTACTAATAGAAGTAAAACCAGAAATAACCCTTCGCTTAAAAAGTAAATAAAAACTAGCGATGTGTAGGAGGATAAAAGTAAAATAACAACAAAAGGGATGGTTGTTTTATTGATTTTTATCACCTTTAGTATGTTGTAATAAATAATAGGAATGGTTGAAAAAAGTCCAACATTTAAGATAAATGCACCAGTAATGATACTGCAATTAAATAGTTTGGTAACAAGAGCTATTAATAAAGGGTATAGTGGTGGCCAATGCGTGATTAGTATTCCGTTTTCATCAACTATACCATTGCCTAGTAATATGCTTTTTACAATTTGTATGTATGAAACAGAGTCGGGTGTTACACCTAATTTATAAGGCCAACTAAAAAAAGTGAATAATAAAGTGAAACCAATAGAAATTAAAATGATTAATTTTTTTGTCATCACTATTTACTTTTTAAAAGCCCATATTTTGTAATACAATATAAGGCTCTAAAACCGTCTTTCCATGATATTTTTTTGCCTTCCTGATAAGTTCTTCCATAATAGGAAATACCAACTTCGTAGATACGTATATATGGTATTCTGGATATTTTAGCAGTGACTTCTGGTTCAAAACCAAAGCGTTTTTCTTTAAGGTTAACAGATTTAATGATTTCGCTTTTAAACAATTTATAGCAAGTCTCCATATCTGTTAGGTTTAAATTGGTTACTGCATTAGAAAAAAAAGTCAAAAACTTATTACCTATAGTATGCCAAAAAAACAATACACGATGCGGATTGCTTCCCATAAATCTTGAGCCATATACTACGTCTGCAAATCCATCTGTGATTGGTTTTAATAGTACATTATACTCGTTTGGGTCGTACTCTAAATCGGCATCTTGTATAATAATGTAGTCTCCAGTCGCTTGTTTAATGCCTTCATGTATAGCTGCTCCTTTGCCTAAATTTACTTTTTGCTTAAAAAACTTAATATCTAAATTAGGATTATTAGTTATGTAAGTTTTAATTGTTTTTAAAGTTTGATCTGTGGAGCAGTCGTCAATAATTACAATTTCCTTTTTTATATCAAATAGTAACGTTACACTATCAATCTTGTCAAGAATTAGTTTTATGGTGTTTTCCTCATTGTAAGCAGGAATAATGATTGACAAGATTTTAGTTGACATAATTAGGTGTTTATTGGTTTAATCTTCTACGTTAAAAAACACTTTATAATAGTGCATTTTTTTCTCTTCGTCGTAACCACGTTCTAAATACTCTGCACTTGCATCTGGTGCATCAATATCCAATTTAATTTGAATGTTAGTGTCTAATTTAATTTCGGTTTTAATTTTTTTCTTTTCTTTATTTAAAACTTTTTCTGAAACATCAAATTGATTTCTTATTAACACATTTTGTTCCGACTCAAAGTCTTTTTTATAGCTTTCAAAAAGATCCATATGTTTATCCTCTACAAAGACTTCATCTTTAAACCTTTCGACGTTAACAATTTCGTTTTCTTTAAAAAAGTCAATTGTTTTGGCTAAAAAGTTGTTATGCTCTTGTGCACCATAGGTTGTTTTAATTATTTCAGTAGAAAACTCTTTGCAAAGTTCAAGATAGTTTTGTGTATGACTATTGTAGTCGTCTGCATATTTTATATTTAAAAACTTATCTATCCAATAGGCAGCATCATAATTATTGTTGTCTACGGTTAACACAACTTTACCTTCGGCATCACCAGTATTTAAAATTAAACAACCTTTATCTACTTTTTTAGCATTAATCCCTTTTTGGACTAAAACGTCGTAACTGTTATCTTCTAAATAGGTTTGAAAAAAATTAGTTTTGTTTTCTATTTTAAAAATTCCAATAGCGTCCACTACCATTTCATTGTGTTCAATACCATCAAAATAGGCTACAATAACATCTCCAGTTTTAATTTGTGCAGAAGTTGATTGCTCATATAAATGCTTAACAACATTTTTGGAGACATCTACAAAAGTTTCGTCATCTGCAAAAATTTCTTTTGTGTAAGCATTAATTTCATTTAACTCGATATTTGCATGATGATTAAATCTGTGACTTTGGACTAAGCTTGTAAATGGTCTCAGTAAAAACGGAACCATTAACTCATAACTAGCCTCGTCAAATACTAATTCTTTCTCAGAGAAGGCGTTTTTAGTATCGTTATGTTTGTTTCCTACTTTGTGGATTATACACTTTAATATTGAAGCTTTGTTACGATTAATCATCTGTAAAATGGTATTTATTTTAAGTTACAATGTTACTAAATCTAACAGAAAAAAAGCATAAAAAAACCGAAGACTTTGCTTCGGTTTTAGTAATCTATAAAAAGAGTTATAACTAATTTATTTTATAAACTAAGATCGAGTTACTTTCACCTTTAGTCACAAATTCTAAGTGGTCATCTTTATCGATGTTTTCTAAATCTATAGCTGATGTACCGTAAACAGGAAAGTTATCTTGCTGCTTTGCATTACTGTCAAATAACATTACTTTTTGAGTTTGCTTATCTGTAGTGGAAACGTATATTTTATTGTTAATTAAAAATAGTTTTGCAGGCGTATAGCTACCAAAATCTAATTGTAAGGTTTGATCTTTAATATTTAAAGTATTGTCACTTTGTGTAATTAATGTTTTTGTAGTCGCGCTTAGAGTTATGTTTTCTGACAGGTTTGTATTACTTACTGTAACCTTTCCTTTTTGGTCTATAGTTGCTATTTTACCATCTGCTGTGGTGGTTATAAAATCGGAATTATAATTGTAAATAGCTTGATTGGCATAACTAAGTTTTGTTTTAGGTGTCACTCTAGTTTTACCACGTCTGTCTAAGATGTATAATTGATTATCTGTTTTAAAAAGCAGATAATCCTTTCTGCCAATTCTAATATGTTGAGGTGGTGTGTTTAAGGTTTCTTTTGCGTTTTTAAAGTTAAAACCTTTTACCGTTTTTCCTTTACTGTCATAAACCAATACATTTTTGTCTTGTGTAATAAATAGACGATAGTTTTTATTATTATCGTAATCAAAAACTGATAAAGGCTGTGTTATTTCATCATTAAAAGTCATAGGAAACGGTTTAACATCCTCTCCATTATGATCTAAAACATAAACGCGATTAGCAGTTGCAAATGCTAATTGTAAACGTCCATTTTTAAACATGTCAATTTGGTTGATAGATCCCAAAATGGCTCCTTTTAATTGTTTTTTCCAAAGTATTTTACCACTATTAGATATTAAATATAGTGTGTTGCTAATGTCTTGTACAACAATATCTTTTTGTTTTGTACGATGATTTTTAACAAACTGAGGATTTGTAAGCACATCATTATCTAGTTTAATATTAAACATTTCGGTTACTGCATTATCAGACGTAGATGGTTTGCTTTGCTTGATAATAGCATTAAAATGTGCAAAATCAGTATCGTAAATAAACTGTAAGGCAGAGGTCTTGTAATTGTCAAATTTAAAGTCAAATGTAGTATTTAAGTTAGATTTAATAATTTGACTAAGACTTGTTGGATTTATAACTTGTAATATGGATGCTTGATTACTTAAGTTTTTCTTTATATTTTTATAATAATCGCGATCACTTATTGTAGTTTGATTTTGATAGTTAACTATAATGTTTTCTAATGTTTCTGTATTTGATGCAAACACCAAAAATTGATTTATTATACAATATTTAGATGCTGTGTTAAGCGTAATAAAGGGTTTTAAATGGCTATTAAAAAGACTAGGATTAGAAAAATTATAAATACTTATACCTCTAAAATCTTCAACTTTTTCTTTTTCACTAAGTAAAGCTTCTTGAGTACTAATAATGTCTATGGAATTTAAAACTACTGCACTTGTTGTGTCGCTGTATATTTCGCCAAACTCAATAATATTATCAAACAAAGCAGTGTTTATGGCCAGAGTATCAATATTATTATAATGGTTAAGATTGCTTCTAAATTTCTTGTATTCATTAAAAGTAATACTTAAAAAACCATCGCTATTAGATGGGCTAATTTGTGCCAATTGATTGTCTTGTGGTAATGTGTGTTTAAAAACGTTAATTAATTTATTGGACGTGTCTTTAGCTTTAGTTATACCGTTTAATGTTAGTTGGTTTTGACTAACTTCTGTATCAAAAGTCAAATAATCTGTAAAATTTTTAAAAGAAAGATTATTGTTTTTAAATACAGTATTTAAACCATTGTCTTTATTTATAAATACAGAAAACGAAGCTTCTTGATCTTGAGTTGCTATTATTTTTTTTATCGAATTTTTATCAGGATTACTGTTTATTAAGTGTTGTAAATGATTAACGTTATTAGCACCTATTAATATATCTCCAATTTTTGAAACATAAACAGTTTGATTTTTGTTTGAAATTTTTTCGGCTGTAACCCCTTTTAATTTTATAGGCTCTCTTTTAATTTTTAAACTATCTAAATTAAAGACAGAATCGTTTAATTTAGTAACAAAGCTATATTGTATACTGTCGTTATTGTCTTTAGACAAGTTTATGTAAACGCGTTGTTTACTTTTAATATGTTCCAGTAATTCCAGCTTTTTGCTAACATTTTTATAGGAAGTTGTGTTAGATAATTGGTCTATAAAATGGTTGTTAGTTATGTTGCTTTTAAAATTTTCTAGGTTATTAATAGTTAATACATAATCTGCTTGATTAAAAATATAATCTTCAATTGTAATTTTGTTAGTAGATGTTTGACAAGAGATTGTCAATAGTATAAATAGTAAACAACACCATATATGTTTCATAAAAGAAGAGGGTTTGTGCAAATATAATAAGTTACAATTCTAATTTCAATTGTTCGGGTAATAGTCTAAAGGATTTTCTGTGGTATTTAGTTGGGCCATATTTTTTTATTGCTTCACGATGTTGCTTAGTTGGGTAGCCTTTATTTTGTCTCCAATTGTACATTGGAAATTCCTCGTGAATTTTGTTCATATACTCATCGCGATACGTTTTGGCTAAAACTGAAGCTGCTGCAATGCTTAGATATTTTCCGTCACCTTTAATAATTGTTTCAAATGGAATGTCTTTAAAAGGTTTAAACCTATTGCCATCTACAATGATAAACTCAGGTGTTTTTGTCATAGCCTCAATAGACTTATGCATGGCTAAAATCGAGGCGTTAAGTATATTAATCTCATCTATTTCAGCTTCATGGATGTGATAAAAGCCAAAGCACAATGCTTCGTTTTCAATAATAGGTCTTAATAAGTCTCTTTTTTTTTCGCTAATTTGCTTAGAGTCGTTTAAAATTTCATTCTTAAAATTAGGTTTTAAAATAACAGCAGCAGCTGTAACAGGTCCAGCTAAACAACCACGACCAGCTTCATCAGTACCGCATTCTAACTTGTGTTTGGAATATTTTAATTTTAGCATTAAATAAAAAAGAAGGTTTAACGTTATATTGTTTCAATTTTGTTCCTTTCTTAACAGAAAACACAAAACCATAAAGATATTTGCTATTTTTGGCAAAAATATATGATTCAGCTTTTAATTAAAGGTCTAAAATAGTCACCATTTAATGAAAAAAATAATTTTCTCTTTTCTTTTATTTACCATAACTGTTTTTGCTTATGCGCAAAGACCTATTAAAAAGTCTATAAATAAAGCTGTTTCGCAAGCTGAAAAAAATTCTGTAACCTCTCAGGATAGTTTGAAAAAAGGAGGTGTTAGTAACAAGTCAACACAAAAAAAGGAAGCTGTTATTACAGATTATTTAATTATTAATCATTTAAGGGATACGACATATTTAGATACCACTTTAACAATTAATAAAGAGTATAAATACAATTATTTAAGACGTGATGAATTTGGTTTAATGCCATTTGCTAATATTGGTCAGACTTATAATAGTCTTACTTATAATTTTAACGACACCCATTTAATTCCTGGTTTTGGAGCAAAAGCAAAGCATTTTAACTATTTAGATGCAGAAGACATCAATTATTATCATGTGCCTACACCATTAACTGAGCTTTATTTTAAAACCGCCTTGACACAAGGACAGCAATTAGATGCTTTTTTCACTACCAATACGTCAAAACAGTTTAATTTGTCAATTGGATATAAAGGGGTTAGGTCTTTAGGTATATACCAAAATACGTTAACTAGTTCTGGAAACCTTAGGATGACAGCAAGTTATAAAACAAAAAATAGGCGATATATTTTAAATACACATTTTACCTCTCAGGATTTACTAAACAACGAAAATGGAGGTTTAAAAGATGATAACCTTGCGTTTTTTGAATCTGGAGACCCTGATTTTGACGACAGAGGAGTGTTGGAAGTTAATTTTGAAAATGCAGAAAATTTGCTTTTAGGTAAACGTTTTTATTTAAACCATAGCTACGATTTCATAACACCAAAGGACTCAATAAGCTCTAATAGTCTCCAATTAGCACACGTAATGACTCTTGAAGATAAAATTTATACATTTGATCAGTCAGCTGCCAATACAGATTATTTTGGAGAGTCTTTTCGTACTTCAAGTTTAAAGGACAGGACAGAGCTTGAGCAGTTTACAAATCAGTTGCAATTAAATTACAAAAATACTACTATTGGTTCAGTGCAGTTTAATGCCACGCATAATAATTATAATTATGGATATGATAAAATTGTGGTGCTTAACACTGGGACAATACCTAATAGACTAATAGGTGATGTAGTATCAGTAGGTGCAAAATATAATAAGCAGTATAAAGGTTTTAATTTAAATGGTAATGCAGGTTTAAATGTGTCAGGAGATTTTGACGGAAATTATATTTCCGGAACAGCATCCTATCAGCTTACCAATGACATTAAAATATTGGCAAATATCAACCACTCATCGGTAGCTCCAAATTTTAATACATTACTATTCCAAAGTGATTATAAAAATTACAATTGGAGTAACCAATTCAACAACATTAAATCCCAACAAGTACTCTTTAATATAGATTCAAAAAAGTATGCAAATCTCACATTAGATTTTAATACAATAAATGACTATGTGTACTTTGCAAAAAATGATGAAGGCAACGTAAAGCCATTCCAAAACAGCAATGCAATTACCTATTTAAAATTAAAACTTCAAAAAGAAATTAGATACAAAAATTTCGCATTAGATAATACCGTATTATACCAAAACGTACAAGACGATTCTAATACACTTAACGTTCCCCAAATAGTAACACGTAACACACTATATTATTCCAATCAAGTATTTAAAAAAGCTATGTATTTGCAAACCGGAATAATATTCAACTATTTCACAGCATACAATATGAATAGTTATGATCCGTTGTTAGCCGAGTTCTACACTCAAAATCAAGAAGAATTTGGAGGTTTTCCAAGATTAGACTTTTTTGTAAATGCAAAAATTAGACAAACTAGAATATTTTTAAAAGCAGAACATTTTAACGCAGCCTTCACAGGAAGGGAATATTATTCAGCAGCCAATCAACCTTATCGCGATTTTACAATTCGATTTGGTTTAGTTTGGAATTTCTTTTTATAGCATAATATTAGCGTTACCCAAAGGGTCGGGCTATCACTACTCGCTT
>TARA_R110002020_G_scaffold433834_3_pt1 | contig 27218 bp, 4 predicted proteins | sample TARA_R110002020 | Tara Oceans TARA_R110002020 (sample SAMEA4396489) | marine metagenome | biome: Westerlies Biome; feature: [MES] marine water layer (ENVO:01000295) within the mesopelagic zone...; material: water (ENVO:00002006), including particulate matter (ENVO:01000060) such...
ATCACGTGCAGCTTCTGGACTAGGATATTCATTTACACGTTTTTTATTTACTATGAAAATGATACCTTCATTTTTTCTTTTTATCCAATTTATAGTTGAAGGATTCCCCATATAAACTGATTGTAAATAATCTAGTTTTTGTTGATCTGTTAATTCTCTTCCGTTAACAGTGACAGGCATTGCAATAATATTTGCAAGAACTTCTATTTGAGATTCTGTTAAAATAGGTCTGTCAATTTGTATATCAGCATTATTTGCATCTTTGAAATAAGTAAATCCTTCTTTTATTTTACCAACATTTTCAGTTGCAGTTTGAGGATTGAATATACCATCTTTAAAAGAACTATCATTTATCTCAGATATAGCAGTAACACCATCTTTGATTACACCCAAGCTACTATTACTATTAATAGATGCTACTACACTTCCTCCGTTTCTAGTTATAGCTCTTATTTTACCTAATCTATTTACCTCTTCTTGTCTAAGTTTTTTTATTGAATTTAAATTTTCTTCTGTGTATTTTGGTCCAAAAACTTTAACTGCAAGTTCTTCTGATGATTGAATTGATTTTGGACTACTTAATTTATAATTACCTTTTTCTGTTTTACCTGCTAATGCTCTCATGTGTATAACAACTGGAGAACCATTTTTTGATTGTATTATTTTACCTTTTGATTCTTTAAATAATAATGGATTTCCAAATTTATCTGTAATAATCCAATAAACTCCTTTATCTATTTTATTTTTATTTTCTGGATTATTTCTATAGCTTAATTCTTTTTCAGTGTGTGCATTATCTGGAACATCTACAGCTTTAATACTACTTATAAATATTCCTAATTCATCAGCGTTATATAAACCTTTGCTTTTGATTTCATTAACAATACTTCTAATTACTTTATATCTTAATAATGAAACAGGATCATCTTTTTTTACTGTACTATTATAACCTTCAGTTTCTAAACCAGTTGTTGTTTCAGAAGTAGCAGGTTTCATTTCAAAATCATCTTCATCTCTCTTTTTTGAGTCATCTATAATTTTTTCTTTAGTACCGTGTATTGCTGATTTTTTAACTTCTGTTATATCAACATCTTCATCAGGAAATAAAAATGATTCTATTGCAGCTAATCCCTTTTTAGTTGAAAACTCGTCTACTAATTCTTCTAATCTATTTGCATCTGTATCAGTACTAAGTTTAATTGCACTTTTTATACGTGGTTCTATTCCTTTAAATCTTTCCATAAAAATAGGAACTAAACGTGCAGCATCTAATGCTTTTTCTTTATTATCTTTTTGACCTTCAGTTGCTTTAAGTATAAAATCATAGATTTCTCTCATATATGCATCCACACTCCAAGGTTGACCTTTTTCATTTATAACTAGAAGATCTTTTGCAATCTTTCTTTTAAGAAAACCTATATTTTCTGGACTAATTGAACACTTCATTTTTAACAATCATTTTTAAATGCATTTGATACATCATCGTTTATTTCATCTTGAGATTTATTTTCTACATCATCAATTGATTTAGTATCATCTTTTTCTGAATTTTTTAAATTTTCCAAAGTTTCTTCTGCTAATTTTTCATCTTTTGGATCTATTTTATCTTCTGATTTAGTAGGTTTATCTCTCACTGTTTTAACTTTTTCTGCAAATTTACTTTTATTTATTTTAATTATATCACCATTTTCATCTCTTAATTGTATTTGTCCTTTTGTTTTTTTAATTATAATCAATGGTTTAGATCTTACTTTATCTGGATCTTTTAATATTACTTCTTGTCCAACTTTTGCATTATCAAATGTAGTATCTAATTTATCTTTAGATATTTCATTTGTTTTTTTCTTATATAAAAGATCTATTAATGCAGAATCAAAATAGAATGATTTATTATTTTTATTCCATAACAATCCTTTTCTTTGTTCAAGTGACATGCCTTCCATTAATTTAATTGCATCATCCCTCCATTTATTTAAATCATCTAATGATTTTATTCTTTTATATGCATTTTTTAAAGTTACAAATTTGAAACCATAATCAGATGCAAAATCTTCAGTCTTCACATCATTAATCATAAATGAATAAACATATAATTCAGTATCAGTATTATCTAACCAAGTTTCAATTTCTTCATTAACATCGTTTGCTAATAAATCTTTTATTGGTATATTTTTTTTGTCTGCAAAATTTGAACTTAATCTATCAAAAGAAAGTATTTTATATTCTTTACCATTTATGCTAATAATTAAATTAGGTTCATTAGATGGATTAAGTTTTCTATGTTGAACTGAATTGAATGCAAAATATGCAATTTTATTACTTTCAATAAGTGATTCTAATTTATTGATCTCACTTTTAGAAAATTGATTATAATCAGTATTTAATCTATAATCTGTGATGTTATCTGGTTCAGGGATTTGATCTATATCATCTGTAATAATTTCAGCATCCTCTATACCATCATCTTTATCATCTAAAGTTTCATTGTATTTGTTTATTACATCTCTAGCAGTTTGAGAATCTCTAAACCACTCAGCTAAATTGTTAGGAGTTTCATCAGTATTCTCCTCAATCTTTTTCTTATACTTATTGTATTCAGATTTTAATTGTTTCTGTAATTCAGCAGGTAATTTATTAAACTCATCTAAATTAGAAAAACCTATTGAAGGACCTTCATCAATTACGTCATCAGTTTTTAAATCAATCTTTTTGGTTGTTAATGCTATAGTTTGATCTAATATATTATCAGTACCTGTTATATTTAATACTTTTGCTAAGAATCTGCTAACTACATCTAAAAACTCTTCCCAAGCTGATTTCTCAGTTCCTTCATATTTAATACCTTTTAAATATTTTTGGAAGGTATCATTAGACATTGCTTCTGCAACAAACTCATAAATATTTTTTAAACCATATAATGGTTTTTCTCTACCTGATCTTGTATTTTCAAAATGATCAACAGCTGCTTGATATAATTTTGTAATTTCTAATTTATAAGTTTCATCTTCATTTAACCCTCTTACAGTAAGTCTATGAATTATTTCATGTAATATAACATGCTCAAGAGGAGTATTACCACTACTATAATCCATAGAAGAATATCTTGCATCTACTTTGACTCTTCTGTTTTCATAAATACCAGGAGTACTTAAATCTTTTACAAAAAAGATTTTATCTGTATCTTTTGTACGTGCTAATAATGCTTCTGCTAACTTTCTTTCCCGTGGAGTTGCTAATCTATTTGGATCACTTATTATAGCTTCTAAAACATCTTTTTGTGATAATTCAGTTGATTTTGCATTAGGATCAAAACCAAATTGTTTAGCATAATCTGCATAAGTTCTTTTATCTCTTTTATATTTGTTTCTTGATCTAGCATCAAATTGTGTTTCGTACTCTGCTTCAGGTATTGGTTTTTCAGTGAGTTCACTCCAATTTTGAAATACTTCCATTATTTTAGCCCAGTCATCTGGATGAGAAGTTTTAGTTACAATTTGTTTATCTGCAACTCTATAAAATTCAGGAGGTAATACATTATTCTTTATTAAATCATCTATGTATTCTGGATCAAAAAAGTAACCTGCTTTGAATAAATCATTTAATAATTTATTCTGATCCATTTTAGTTTTGTATTCTTCTAATGCTTTTTCAATAGATGCTAATTTATTTTCATATTGTACTTTAGCAATATCTGATTGTCTTCTAGCCATTTCATTAAATGATTCTGGATCTAAAAGTATGTTAATACTATCAGTTAAATTTGTAGCTTCATTGTTGAGCTCCGTGTAATCCATAATTTGTGCAAATGAATTTTCTATTTGCTCGTTATCTACAAATGTACCATTAATGCTAGCTATTACTTGCAGGTAGTCTTTATATGCTTTATATGCTCTTTCTCTAGCGTTTTCAAGTTTCTTACCTTCAAAATCAAGTTGTAATTGACCTTCCTCATTCACTTTAGAACTCTCTTTAAGACGCATTCTTAAGTTGGCCATTTCTTCACTTAACTTAGTAAGAACTTTTAGTTTTTTCTTTTTGTTAGTTGCTTGTTTCTTTTGCTCTGCAGTTCCTTCTGATAAAGTATCTATTTCATCTTTTAGTAATTGTATTTCATCTAATATTGATGTATCAGGATTTCCTCCTTCATTCTGAATATTACCAAGTAAAATATTTATATCATTTGCATAAGCTTTACCAACTTGACCTGGTCTTAGAAATCCTGCATCAGAATTTAAATCTTGATAGATACCATTCATTCTTTCTAAAGTTCTATCAAAAGAATGCATCATAAATGTACCCATTCTTAAAGCTCTATTATAACCAGTGTAATTTAAAGTTTCTTCTAAATACTTTTCTGGTTCAGAAAGCATATCATACTTCTTAGGGTTAAATGGATTTTTAAACCTACTATTTAAATACTCATATCTTGCTTCAATCTTACTAGCTCTATCTATAACTTTATCAATCTTTGATTGAAAATCTTTAGACTTAGCATTAGGAACATTATATCCAAAACCTTCTTTTAATTCACTTTCTGACATGTTCTTAAGACTAGACATATAGTTCTTAAAGAATTCTATTTTCCCAGTTTGAATTGCTGTTACAATATGTTCATATACACTTTGATCTTTTAAATCTTGAAATTGTTTTCTATCTCCCTCATCTTGTGCTTTATCCATTTCTTCACCAATCTTTTTACTGGCTGCAAGATTATGCATTTCTGGTGAAAAATATTTTAAAGGATCCTTATACATATCATTAAGCATCCTAGCCATCTCATCTCTTTGCTCTTTCTGTTTAGTTCTTCTTGCTTTATAACCTTCTCTATCTCCAAAATATTCTGTTGCTTGAGCTGTATATTTAGGAATGCTTACAATAGGTTGTATTAAACCACCCATTAAAAAACCAGACATAAATACTTCAAAACCTTCTGGTGAAACTTGTTTTCTTAAATTTTTTCCAATGTTATACCAAGCACCCCCTCTAGCTATATCATCTTCATATAATGCAGTATAGTAATCTTTTGCAGTTCCTGAAACAGTTTCTTGAAATATTTCTTGTGCACCTTCTGCAAAGTTTGCTTTCAAATATGATAATCCAAATCTACCATAAGAAGAAGGTCTATATAATCCTTTAAGAGCATTTTTAAAATTTTTCTCTTCAAATTTAAAAGGATCTAATTTTTTCTTTGCTGCACGTCTATCAAATATTAATCTACCTGATAATGCATCATCAAGTTTACTTCCTCCTGCACGGGTAAAAGGTCTAAACCCTTTAAACATATTATCAAATACAATTTTATTAGAAGCTAGAATTATAGGTAAGTTCCAACCAACAGTAGCAAAACCTGCTTTATTAGCTAAATTTGAAATTTCTGTTGCTTCTGCAGAAGTTGGTGTTCTTCCGTTTTCTAAATAGAATTTATTGTAAAGTTCTTCAGACATTTCATTTGCAACCAAACCACCTTCAAGTTTAGATTCAGCTAATGCAAAATTAATTTCTCTTACATCTCTATAAAATGAACCAAATAAACTATGATTTTTAGTAAACTCTAATAAGTTTTGTGAATTTTTTGCACCTTGTATATAATCAGTTGTTCTTTCTAATGGATTTAAAAAATTACCAATAGTCTTCCAATATTGTCTTGCTTTGTTTACATCATTAAGATCACCCATTGCTTTGGTTAAGTTTTTACTAGCTTTTCCAAATTTATTTACAGTTGGCAAACCTTTAGAAATAGTTTTAAATCCATTTAATGCTCTTGCAAACATTGTAGGAACTGTTACTCCTGATGCTGTTCCTCCAGTTAAAGCAGTTAAACCCATTAATGCTCCTTCTTCTAATGCCATTTCAGCTAATACACCTATAGTATGTGCACTATTTAAAACAAGATTATTTGCAAATGCCCCTACACCTCCTCTAGAACTATAACCAACAGCCATTGCTTCAGCTTGTTCTTCTGCAGTAGCAAAGTCAGGAGTCATTGGATCAAATGATAACATATCTCCCCAACTTCTAAATCCACTTTTTATACCACTCCATACTAAATTAAAAAAGTGATCATTACCTCTTTGCCAATCTTGATATGAAGTACTGTTTTCATTATACAAAGTTTCATTATCTCTATATGGTAAAAATCCTAAGTTTTTAAATTCAGGATGTGTATAATATCTATTGAAATTTTCACCATGTCTTGTAGCATTAAATTTCATAGGAGCAGCATACTCTCTATCATCATATGCTGATTGAGATAATGATTCCATAAACATTGGACCATAATCTTGTAAATTATAAGGAGCAGGTAATGAGGGTGGTTGACTTAAATTACCTGCATAATAATTACCAATAGATCCTTTAGTAGCTGGAGTTAACTGAGTTAAATCAGGTGTTATGAAATCATTAGCTTTTAATAATTCGTTGAATGAATTACCAAGATTGTTTACATCACCAAATGGATTGTTTGTTGGGTTTTCATTGTTCATTTGTCAATCCTCCTAATAAAAAGTCTTCAGCAGTGGTACTAGGTTGAAATGAATTCTGTTCTAAACCTTGCATTTGATTTGAATAATAGCTTTGTAATCCTAAAAATTTTCTAATGTCATTCATAGTATATTTACCATTCTCTAATCCAATTTGATAATCTTTCATTTTTCTATTATTTACAGACATTTGATATAAATAATCTGAAGCTTGACTTACTGCAAGATCAGCATTAATTCCTGTGAATGGTCCTATATTAACATATTGTTCAATAGCTGGTTTTTCAACTATTTTATTATCAGAAATAGTAAAACCTTTGAACATATAACTTGCAATAATATCATTTCCTACAGAAGAATATGATAATCCTGAATTTGTTTGAATAACAGATCCTTTTTTAAATGTTACATTACCTGCACTAGGAAAGTTATCTATATTAATTTCTTTACCATTTTGTAAAAGAATATCAACATTAGAGGCTTTTTGTTGTTCTGCTAATTGGCTATAGTTTACATCTTTTCTGTCCATATATATTGTAAATCCTGACATGTTCTCATATATATCACTCCCATAAAATGCACCTTTAGAACCTGGATCCTCTTCTGTGGCTTTACTACCTGAAGCAAATTCTTTAACATAATAAGGATTAGGTTTAATGTGTATTGCTACTTTATCTGGGTCATTTAATGCAGCACCATAAAATGCAAAGTTTAAATATGGATTCTTTCTATCTTTACCTTTTCCATCTTTATCTGTTAAATATAAATCAGAATTAAATACATCTCTTATTATTTGTTCAGCAACTCCTTTTGGAACACTTTTTCTAGTTAACAACCCATCCTTTGATGTTGGAGCACCTGTTTTTACTTGAACACCTGAAGTATTCAATACAGGCATAATATCCATAGCCAATTCTGCAAATGAAATATGTGCTCTAGATTGTTTATTTTGAGCATTAACTTGACCTTGAAAAGTTATTCCTGGTACATATGTTCCTGCACCTGGAGTATCAAATCCAAATTGACTTCCAACATCTCCATAATTTTCCTTAACACCTTCTGCTAATCTTTTATATCTTTCTTTTGCAATATTAATATTTTCTAAATCATAAACTTGTCTAGCAGCAGAGTGATCTGTTAAAGCACGTCTTCCTAAAATGTTTTCTTCAGAAGCCCATGGTCCTTGTATCATTGCATCAATATCATCTTTAATATATCCTAAATTTCTACCAATTACATCTAAAGGACCCCTACCTCTATCTTCATATTGATTCCTACTTAAGTATGCTGCAATAAATTGTTCTTCTGATGGAAATTCATCTTTAGATAGAAAATCAACTTCATGTTCACCATCAAGATTGAAATGTCTTGCTGCATCTAAAACTATTTCATCTTCTTCTAAAAACGATGGATCAGTTTTTAATTTTACATATGCATCTTTAACAGCTTTTGAATGTAAATCTACTTTTGTATTAAGAGCATCTTTGGCTACTTTGGTTTCATTTCTTAACTGATAGTTATCTTTATACCATGTTTTTAAAGGACTTGTATCTTCTGCTAACATGTTAAACCAACCAATTCCATTTAATTTTCCACCATCACTTACAGCAGCTGATGCTAATTTATAAACATCCCTAACATTCATATGTTTACCAATAAGATCCATATATTCACCCATTACATTATCTAATGTTTCTTGTGATACAGAATTATTATTACGATACTCATGTATTACTTGATATTGTAATGCTTTTAATTTCTTTTTTAAATCTCTTTCAGTTTTTCTAGTATCTTTATCAAAAGCACCCTTTAATAATATATTTGTAAATGCAGTTAAAGAACTATTAATATTACCGTTCATTGCAGCATCTGAGAAAGCAGCTCTTACAAAACTATATGAACCATCTTTTTCTAATTGTCTAATATTTTTTTCATTCTCATCTATATTCATAAGATTAGACAACCAAGTATCTTCTCCTATAAATGAACCAAATTCGTTTTTAATAACTTGCATTACGTTATCAAATATGCCACCTTTACTTTCTTGTTCAGCTTGAATTCTTTCAAGTTCTAAATCTATAAGTGCTTTTGCTTTATATTCATCAAGAGCTAAACCTGATTTATAATCAGCCATCCATTTTTCATCATAATCCCATGTTTCCTCACTAGTCAACATTGCATAATTTTCAGCAGCACTTAATACATCCTGTCTCATTAACATTGTTGCTTTTAATGCAGCAGATCTTCCTCTATATGTTGATAGATCTACTTTGTCTCCATTATTTAATACTAAGTTTACTGTATCTAAAGATTGCTTTGATTTAACTAAGGCTTCTTTTTGTGATGATAATTGACCTTGTATTTCTGTTATATATGATCTACCACCATATTTTTCTGTATATTCATCATAAACAGTAGTCATATAATCTATTGTTTCTGTGTCTGATTTAATGTCATCACGTAAAGTATTCTGAGACTTTATTACTGAATTTAATGTTTCTGTTATATATGCATTTTCAGCTGCTTCATCACTATCATAATTACCTTTATTATTTTCCATCCATGAATATTGATCTAACTCAGCTTTAACTTTATAATATTGTTGTGCTTGAGGATCATTAGCATACATACCTTCATAATAAGTAGATAAGTTAGGAATCATCATTGAACCATTTTTATATGTCATTTTAATCATTCCACCAGGTGCACTTTCTCTTATCATTTCAAAATCATTGTCTTTGATGTCTGCCATCATATGCTTTCTAATATCAAAAAATGGTGTATATTCAGGAGCTGACATTCTTAATGCTTCTTCATTATTTGATTCAGAATATCTTTTTCTCCATAAATCAATATAATCTAAACCTCCTTGCCAAAATGTTCCTGCACCTTTTTTCTCATCTGTTTCATGTCTTAATGCATTTCCTTTTTGATAATTATTCATTGCACGTTTTGTCTCACGCATATCATGAATAATGTTTTCATCACTGTAATAAGGTTTAAATAATTTATAAGATGCATCAATGTTTGTAGGATTAGACAAATCTAAACCAGATATTCTTTTTATTTCAAACTCTGCTCTTTTAAAAAAGTCATCTCTTTTAGCAATATCCTCTGGTCTAGTCATTGGAGCATTCAATAAACTATTATACAATGAATTAACTGTACTCCAACCTTGATCATACTGTTGTTGCTTACGTGCTAAAACATTCTGATAAAAATTAAAATCAGGTCTAAAGGGTTGTATTTGTGGAATATAGTCTGTTACTCCTTTTATATATGTTGCCATAATTTGCTAATTTACTTAAAATCTTTTTAATTTATTAAACTTTAAAAGTTTATGAACCCCATCCTCTTCTTCTATTCATATTAGACTCAAATAGATTGTAATAATCATTTAAATAAGGATCTCTACTTCCACGTGATCTTCTACTATTACTATATCTATTATCTAATATTGCTTTTATTTCTTCTGTAGAATAATTACCTGTAGCTCTTAATTCATCAAGATCACTTTGATAAGTTCCACCTGAAGTTCCATAATCACGTAATCCAAGCTCTCTTGTTGAACCATCCCAATCAACAAATCCACCAGTTCTTGGATCTACACGATAGTTAGGATATAGTTCATTAAGTGCTTGAGCTTGTGCTCTATTAGTTACACCTGCAACTAATTGTGCTCTCATGTTATCTCTTTTTTGATTTCTAGCATTATCGTATTGCTGATTTGCAATAGTGTTTTCATCATAGAATTGTTTTCTTCCAGCTTGATCAGCTAATGCAAATCTATTTAATATATCTGCTGCTGCATTTTCATACTGATTTGCTATTCCAACATTTTTACCTTCATAATCTCCTAATATATTTGCAGCACCTGCAAGTCCTTGACCTTGTATATTACTCAATCTTGATCCTAACCCTTGAGGACCATATAATGCTGAAGTATCTGCAGCAATTTTAGCTTGTTCTGCATTAGCAGCAAGAGCCCTACTTGGATCATAAAAAACTGGATCTGGTAAAAATGGATCTACAGGTTGATAATGAGGCATGTATTTATTAATTGGTTGTGCAAAAGCTGCACCTGCATTAATAACATCCTGTGCCCACCAATCTGCACCTTCCATACTATCATCATATCCAGGATCTCCTGGTTCTATACCTGGATCATCACCTGGTTCTTCTAATGTTACTTCTTCATCTTCATATAATTCACCTTGTGCTCCTGTAATATGACCAATAGTAGTATTACCTAAAATATTATCTGATGTACTTCTTTGTTGATTTACATTTGCACCATGAAAAGTTTGTCCATGCAATTTATCATTTGCACTACCAGCTGTAAATACTCTAAAATTAGGACTAACTTGAGATAAATATTGACCATCTGGATCTGTTTCTTGCAATATGTTATACATTTCTTGAACTACAAATTGTTCAGCACCTTTTGTACCAGTATATTTTCCTAATAATGGGTCATAACCAAATTCACCCATTATTTCTGAATATCTACCTTTATTTTGATCTAGTTCACCTGCTTCATAATCAGAATCACCTAATTGACCTTTACCAAACATTTGTTGTGCCCATGCTTTCCCTGTTGTTGATTGATCTAAATCTCTTCTTGCTAAAGTACTTATATTTTGACGTTGATGACGTTTCATTAAGTCTAATAACTGTTGATCAGTCATGTCATAATATTCAGAAGGAACTTTACCAGTAGCAGCCAAGTTTGATATACTATTTTCAAACCTATCTCTAAATTCTTGAACAAATGTAGGATCATTGAATGCATCATTTAATTCATTATTAACATATCCAATATGTTGTGCTACTAATGTTAAATCATCATCAGAAATTGGAGTGCCATCAGCTTTTTTCCAATTTTGAGCATCTCTTCCTTTTTTTAATGCTGCAAATGCATCTGGATCTACTATATTTTTTTCTTTATATACATCTGTTTCAGTTTTATAAGTTTTAATACGTCTTAACTTATCCCCATCTTTCCATACAAATGTACCAGAACCATTAGCATTCTTGTATGCTTCTAATGCTTCTTCTTTAGTATCGTATACTTTTGTATCTTTTGAAACAGTACCACCTTGTTGATATATGCTACCTCCATGTTTATTAACAGTACCTTCTAATGCATCTTTACCTTGATACCATTGAGCTCTGACAGCATTTTCAATCATTTGATTTTCTATTTTTTTGTCTCTCCTTTTAGTTTTAAAATTATCAATTTTATCATTTATCCATTGATTTGGATAGAACTTTCTACGTTTATTTGGATCAAATCCTGCATCAGTAGCAAAATTATATTCTTCATAAGGTTTACCAGCAAGTGGCCAACTATCAGGATATGCTGTAAAATCTTCTATGTGCTCATCAAATAAATCTAAATTGAGATCACCATCATCATTTTTTGATCTTAAATATTTTCTTATATCTCTTTTCTTTATATCATCTGTATGTTTTAAATCCCCTTGTTCAGGTAATCTCTTATCAGCTTCCATTTGAACTAATCTACTTATATCATTTTCATCTAAGTCTGTCCACTTTTGATTTGGATTATCACGTAAATAACGTGCTTTAGCAGACTTATACATTGGATTAGCAAACCTACCTTGTTGTTGATAGTCTGCAAAATTAGGTTCTTCTGTACTTTCTAATACTTCAGGATTATATGCAAGTGGATCTATATCATTTCCTCTATACATATTTTCAAAATATTTTTCAGTTGAATATGGACCTACTCCCTCAACATAAGTTTGAAATGCATCTCTTACATTTCTAATTTGATCAGCAGATAAATCAAACTTATTTAATTCTGGAAACATCATAGCTTTAGATGCTTGCTTTGGATTCATCATTAATATTTCATCTAAAAGAGTAGGATCAATTTGAACATCAGTTCCTAATATATCTTGTAAACCTTCTTTTTTAAATTTATTTAAATGAAATAATTCATAATCTTTTTTAGAAACATCATAGTCTTTATCAAACTGTCTAGCATAATCACGTACTTTACGTCTTCTATTTTGATTAGCTAATCTTTCTTCAACTCTATAAGTTTTATCTTGTCTATCAAAAGGACTCTTTCTATTCCACCATCCTCTTTGTGCTCTATGTAATCCACCAAATCTAGCTTGCTGCATTTCTTCTGCTTGTTGTTGATCTACAAAAGGATTTTCAGTATAGGGCATTTGTACATTACTTGCTGCTTCAAATGAAGACATTGGTGTTTCAAAATAATTCATTTCAGGAGAAACTTGTTGATTAGAAACATTATTATCTGATAAAAGTCTTTCTAAAAGTTCAGGAGGAAGATTTTGTATAAAATTTGGATCCTGTTGTGACTTCATATATATTTCATTTAACAACATTGTTTCACGTTGTTTTTCTGATAAATGAGGATCTTGTTCAATCATTTGTGAATGTTCTTCACCTGGATATTCCATTTGTCCTCCATTTTCTGCAATACTTAAACCTGGAAATCTTTTAGCCATAGACATATTACCACCATTAGAAGCTCTAAACATAGGTACAGCATGTTTTCTATTTTGTCTATTTTGTCTCCAATTTTGAAACTTATCTCTTATTCCAAAATTTGGCATTTCTCTTATTGTGTCATATTGCTGTGGTGTATAAGCAAGATTTGATTGATTAGTTCTATACCTATCTAAACGTTTTTTCCATGCAGATGATTCTGGGTTTATATTTCCTACAGCCATAGGATTATTTACTCCTGATCTCCAAGCACCAACTTCATCACCTTCATAATTAGAATATTGATTATATAAATCATCTAACTCACTGTATGCAGGTGCTATTTCTCTAACATTATAACCACTTTGTGCTTGCTTTAAAGAAGGATATTTAGCATAAACTTTTCTCTTAATACATTCTGGACATGATGAGTTATGAGCTAATCTTAAAGCTGATCTTGCTCTTTCTATTGTATTAATAGGATATGTACCATGAGGTCCTGCAAAATCTTTAACACCAGTATATTTGCCTGCATTAGACATTCCTGGTCTCTTTCTTATTTGAGCTAAAGAACCTCCTTTTTTAGCTTCTTCCATTTGTCTTTCAATTTCTGAACCATCATCTTCTGTTTGTTGTGGAAGTATTTGTTCAGGATCAATTCCTGCAGATTGTAAATAAGGCATAGCAATAGCAGGTATACCTTGAGGAAAACCTTTCATTGATTCTTGTACTAAAGCTAACTTACCTAGTTTAAGAGTATGATTAGTAATCATTTTTTCTGCTGTATCTATCTGAAGTTTGTCAGACATAGGATCTCTAAGAATTTCTTTGTACTTATTTAGATTGTACTTTTTTGCAATTTGTGCAGGAGTATATGATTTTGATTTGCCTTTTTTTGGAATAGGCATTTCAAATTCTTTTAAGATTTCTTTGTCTTTAATTAATAAATCTCTTGTGTCAGAAAATATAAAAGAATCTTCTGGAAGATTTAAAGGAGTTCCTCCATGTGAATGTCTTTTTCCACCAACTCTATAATTTTCTGGAATTCCATCACCTTCTAAATCAGTTACAACATACTCATTTTTTTCTGCTTCAAGATTAGCTTCTTCTCTTGGTACAGGTTTTAAAGTATCATTTACCTCAATTCTTGGTTGACCAAATTGAGTATCCATAATTTCATTAGGTAATTTTTTAATTCTTACTTTACGCATAATTGTAAATTTAATCTAAATATTCTATTAGACCTCCTCCGTCTAAAAAGTTCTTTAATTCATCATCATTCATATATACCTCATCACCAACATTACCACCAAATCTAGCAATATTACCATAATTTCCAAATGATCCCATTCCTGTTTGATATGGATTTAAATCACTTGGTCCAACATTTTTCTTATGATGACCATATAATAATGCTTTATCTGCAGGTATTGATTTGTACATATTAGATGCATCCCATTGATCCTCAAATTGTTCTTGTGCAATTCTTCTGTCTTTTGCTCCTGTTAAAATATCAATTCCTGTTAAACCTGCTAATGCAATATTTGCTTTCTCATCTCCTGATAAATTAGACCATCTTGAACCATGTTCTGCTCTTTGTTCTTTTCTCCAATCTCTTCTTCCTTTTCTCCATCCTTCTTTTGCAGCTCTTGTTGCAGATCTATCTTTTTTCAATGTTGTTGAACCAAATCCAGGATCATAATCTAAAACATTTCCTTCAGAATCACGTGCATCCATTTGAAAATTAAATTGTCTTTTATTATTGAATAATCCTTTATCTACATATGGACCAGGAGTAATTCCTACTCTACCATCTTCTTGATATCTTGGATCACTTTCTAACCCCATTTCATCTTCATATTCTAAAATTTGATTATATCCATCTCCTTCTTCTATGCTTTTATAAATTCCTGTAGGTTTTGCAACAGGATATGAACCCCATTGTGCTTTAGGTATACCTCCATATTTATTTACATTAAACTCTTTACTAAGTTTTTGAAGTTGTTCTTTATTCATAAGATTGGTATTCCCATCATCTTTCATCATTAAACCTCTTCCTCTAAGATGGTCTTCCATCTGAATTTCATCTAAAAATCTATACTGATTCATTATAGCTTTACCATATACCTTAACCTTTTCTTCCATTGAAAGATTTGGATTTTTTTCATTAATTGTTTTCCAAAGAGCATCACTATCAGCAGCATGACTACCATACATCATTTCTTTATTAACATTTACCCTGTCAGATAAATCTCTTAAATTCATATCTAAAGTTGCATCTAAATCAATAGGATCAGCTGGATGTATTTCACCAAGTAAATTCATGTGTGATTTCAACTGATCACCTCTATATACACCTGGCATAATTTCAGCTCCCTGACCACTAGGAAAAAACCAATTAGAAGATGGAGAATCTATTCCTCTACGTAACATATTAAATTTATCAGCATAAAGTTCTCCAGATTTTCTCAAATCAATACTTTTATTTAAATAGTCTTTTATTTCTTCTTTAGAATAACCAAGATTCTTCAATCTATTGTTTAAATCTTTAAATGCAAAATCAGTCATTTTATACAGTTCATCACCAGTATTAATTATTTCATCACCTGCATCAATTGAACCTAAATTTGAAGGATTTATATTAGCATTCCAACCCATGGCATCAAATTGATTAAAATCAGGCATACCTGGATCCCTACCCATTTCAAATAAGCTATTTCTTAAATCTTTTTCAAAACCATAAAATTTTCCTAATTTATCTCCTATATTAAGTTGATGTGATTTTACAATTTTTGGTGTAAACCCTTCAACAATTCTAGGAAGATAATTATCCAATCCTTTTTGTGCTTTAGGTAACTCACCACCATGCTTATAAGTATTATAGTTACTAAAATCTCTTGGACGATGGTTAGTAATGGTTCCAGAAGGTAATGTATCTAAATGAAGATTTATATTATCATCCATATCAAAGTCTCTAACATTATAAGGACTATCAGGAAATATTTGTTGTTCTAATTCTTTTATTCTTCTTTGCTTTTCTAAGTCTTCTTCATCTTCTCCACTGAATATAGAATATGCACCTAATCCTAATAAACCTGCACCAACACCAAACTCTGGACCATAACGTAAAAATCTTCTTCTTGGTTCACCCTTACTATTCATAAACATTTTTTCACCAGCCTTACCCCATATAGGTGCATTCCAAAATTTTAATTTTTCTGTAAGTGTTCTTTTTACTTCTTCATTTTCTATTTTATTTATTTTATCAAATATTTCAGAAGTATTTGAATAACTAAAGTTATCTGCTTCAGCTATTATATTATCTAATATATAATTATCTCCTTCAGATAAATTAATACCTTTATCTTTTAATATCTTAACAGTTTTTTCTAGATCTTTTAATCCTTCTTTTTGTAAATTATGTAATCTTACTTGTTCTGACCATGCACCTGGATTTTCCGTTGTATAGCTAAATCTATCCAAATGTCTTTTTGCTTTTGGATTAATCTTACCTTTATAAAGTCCACTTAAATCAGATACAAATTCTTGAAACTCTTCAGGATGAACTGCAACACCAGAACTTCTTTGTCTAGCAGCAGCATCCATTAATAAATTATTAAGCCCTATACCTTCAAACCCTTCAGTAAGAGTAATATTATCTATAATATCATCAGCAATATTTATACTACCTAAAGCAAATGGAGCACCTTCTTTAATTCCTTGTAATGTAAGTTTATAATTACCTGTGCTTGGACCCATAAAATTCTTTCTATTAAACCAATTTTTATTTAAATTTCTTAATCCATAATTAATAGCAACTTGAGCAGGATTGCTACCTCCTCCTTGAAATTTTGCACCTCCCATTTGCATATATGGATTAGCTCCTGGAGCATATGAATATTCATTACCTTTTTCATCCATTCCCCATGTTGTACCTTCTGGTGTATCAATACCATAACCATCAGTTCCTGGTATAACATTTTTATAATATCCTTTATTACCTTCTTTATCAACACCTTGTTTGGGTTTGGGTGCAAATATGTTTTTAAATCTACCTTTAAATTCGTCTATATTATCATACAGCTTATTCTGTTTTTGATTCATTTGATCTTCATACATTGATGTAAAAGGATTTCCTTTAAATCCATAATCATCAGCTCTAAAATCAGTATAATGAATACCTGGTCCTATACCTGGAGTACCACCAGTATTAAATCCTTTTTTTATTTGTTTAGGAGATAATCCAAGTTGTTCTAAATCATTTTTAATATTTGCTATATCAGAAGTTTTATTAACTAATCCAACAAACTTATCATTCTTTTGTTCAAAATAAGTTTTCTCTTCTTCGTTAGGCATAAAAGGATTCCCACCTTCTTGCATCATTTGTTGTTGCTGCATAGATGGATCTATTTGTTGAGCTTGTTGAGCTTGTTGTTTTATCAACTCTACTGTTTGTTGAACAATCTGTATTGCTTGTTCTTCTTCTAATTCTAATTCTTTTACTAAAGTCTTTATTATCTTTTCAGGTTTTGTACCTTGTTGGATTAATTGAGCAACTTGCATCATTAATTGCTCTTGCATTTGTTGTTGTTGCATTTGAGCTTCATCCATTTGAGGTTCACCTTGCATCATCTGTTCTGGAGGATTCCCACCTTCTTGAAAAATGTTTCCACCACGTTTTTGTTGATAACCTGTTAGAGCTGCTATAGATTCATTTAGATTTATATTTGGATCTATTCTTTGATCACCATATGTAGCATAATCATTATCTGTATTATAATAATAATCTTGACCATCTTTAACACCAGAATACTGAATATTAGATGTTCCATCAGGAAATTTATTTACAAATACTCCTTGATTTGTAAAGGATTGATCAAAACCATCTGTACCATCATTTGTATGTATTTCTGATACATTATATACATCTGTATCATGTGGTTGATTATACTTAGTAGGATATTCCTGTAAGTCAACAAGTTTACCTTTTTCCAATCTTCTTTGATCTCTATTAGATAAATTAATTCCTGCAGGTTTTCCACCTTTTTTATATACTCTAACTTTTCTCTTTTTAGTCATGATATCTATTATATATATAATATACGAAAATTTTCTTAAAACATTTAAACTTTAAAAGTTTACATATATTCTATTTCGTATCCTTGTTGTTTTAAATTTTCTATTTCTTGATCAGTCAATTCATATTCTCCACCATCTTTTAAATTTATAATATTTTGTTGATTAAGTTGTTTATATTTATTTGGATCTAAAATAGTTGGATCCCACTTACTACTTGCAGGGCCATATTTAAAACCACCAAAATATTTATTTCCCCATGTTGGATACATTTGTTCATAATGATTCATAGGTTGTCTTCCTTTTAAAACAAATCTATTACCAGGAAATTTAAAATACATTCCTTTATTACTAATATCAGGTCGTAAAGAAAAAGCACTTAATTCTTTTGGTTTCATATATTGCCCTGGTTGATAAAATTCACCCTTTCCAGGACTTAAATTTTGAACAAATTTACCACGTGGCTTCAAATAATTTATTGTATTTTTAGGACCTAATAGAGATTTACGAAAAGGTTTTATATATCTATTAAGACCTATAGATCCTAATGTTGCATTAAGTAAATTTGCAGACATTGAATTCTTACCTTCTAAAAAATTTTCATATGATCTTTTATTTCTTAAATTTTCATAATCATCATTTAATAAACTTCCTGAAATTTTAGGTATTAATCCAGAACTAAAATCAATATTTAAATTTGGATCAAAAGAATTATATGCATCAGATATTAAACCAGGAATATCATCTGTAACTAAATCATAAGCAGATGGTGCAGCATGATTAATTAAATATTCTGCCTGAGGTAATAATCTTAATCCAGGAAGTGTCCAACTAGCAACAGCACCTATACCTGTTTTCAAATCATTACTTTTACCAAGGTTTTGCATTATTTTATCATGCTTATATCTTTGTTCAAATGACATGTTTCTATAAGCAGGATCTACACTCCATCCTGCTAAATTAGAAATTGGATCACTTACTGCCCATGATATCTTATCCCATGTACTAGCATTATCAATCTCATCTCTTTTATCATGTATACTTTTAAATAATTTTTTATTTTCTTTTGTTAAAAAATTTACAGCTTGTGAAGTTAATTCATCTTTTTTATTATTCATCACTGCATTAAAATCTTCTGACAATAGATTTTGTTTATAATAATCAAATATTATTTTATTTTCTAAAGGTGTTTCACTAAAACTTTTATTATTCTGATCTAACAATTGCTGTTCAAAATCATCAACTTTATGAGCACTATAATCGTATTCTGCATAAGGATCATAAGTTAGATCATCTATTTGATCCGTTGTAAAATAATTAGAATAATCATTCCAATCATTTGAACCAAGATCAATTGCATCTTCCATTGTAACAACTTCATTTGGATCAGGTGTAGTATGATAACTAACTCCACCTACATAAGGAGTTAGTCCTGACTGTGTAGTTTCAGACATTCCTAGTGGTTGTTCTTGTGAAGCAAGTGGATTATAAGTTTCTTCAACATAATCCATGTTAGAAGGATCATTGTATGCATCTTCTGCTTCTTTTAAAAGTTCTTTTCTTTTTATAGGACTTAATACATTTGAACGTTGTTCATTAAGTGCTTTTTCAAATACTTCTTGATTTTGTTGATTGATTTCATATTTTTCTTCTTCATTAAATAAATCTGGATTATCTTCTAATGCTTTTTTATTTTTAAAATATTGAGCAAATTCAGGTTTATCTTTCATGAAATTTTCAACCTCTTTTAATTTTTTCTGACCTTCTTTCTGTTCTTCAATAACCTTTTTAAGTTCCTCATCTGAAAAATTTCTATATTCTTTTATTTGTTCTACAAATTCTGGATGTGCCTTTAAAAATTCTTTAGACATTCCTTTAACATAAGGTAGTTTTTCTGGACCTGACCATTCTCCTTTTTCTCCTGCACTAAATACATGTTTATATTCTATTTTACCTGTTTTAGGATTCTTCCAACCAAAAATATCTTTGGCCTCACCAGATAATAAATTTTCACCTACATCGTATCTTGCATGTTGATAAGCATCATCAAAATCACCTTCATATATATAAACAGATTTACCTTTATAATTTCCTACATCTACTTTTTCAGAGTTTAATTTACTTATATCAGTATTTTTTTGAAACTGTTTTTTAGCTTCTATATATTCTTTATAAGTATCTGGATCTGCTTTTTTAAACTCATCAAGATTATATTGTATTCCTTCATCATAAGACAATTCCCCATCTTCATCTTTATCATATTTGCTTACAATTCTTTTTGCTTCTAATATGTCAAAAATTCCAGGTTTAAAATTATGTGTTTTAAATGCTGAAGGATATTTTTCCTTCATTTCTTGAAACTTCTGTTCTATACCTTTTTGATTAGAATTATAAGTTTCAGATAATATATTTTTTGTATTAGGTTTTATGTTACCCCATCCATACTTATTTTTATAATTACTCCTTCCTTTTTCATAACCATCTTGTGCTTTTGGTAAGTTTCCACCATCTTTAAAATCCCATTCAGGTCTTGATTGATCAAGTCCTGGAATTCTTTGATAATCTTTTATTGCTTTTTTATTCCATATTGCTCCTGAATCAACATCCCATGTATCAGTCCAATTAAAAGCTTCAGATTTAGTATAAGGAGATAATTCAATACCACCAAATCTGTTTGCTACTTCATTCCAATCTATACCAGACATTATTGAGTTACCAGGTATTAATTCATTTTTAAATTGATTGGTAAATTCTACAATAGATTCTGGAGTATTAAGTTGTAAAATTTCATCTGGACCAATACCATAATTTAAATCTAAACTAAATGGAGTAGTTCTATGAAACTTTTCTGGCATTTCATATTGTGCCCAATCTCTCCAACTATTTCCTATTCCATACGACAATCCTTTTGGTTTCCATAATTGATTCATATTGTTAAAACCAACATTAGTTAACTGATCATAATCTTGCAATCTTAATTGTGATCCATGAATAGAAGTAATTGGTGCAGATTCATAAAATTTATTAATCATGTCTCTAGTGTTATATTTTTTAGACATTTTATTTAAAAAATCAGCACTTCTTTTAACTAACCCACCACCTTGAAATTTAGAAATTGATCCTCCTTTTTTAAAATCCCCTTCAGGTCTGTCTGTATTAAGCAATCCAACACCTGTACCAATACCTGTTGCTATAGAAGGAAGTCTATTTAAAAGATGAGATAAGTTACTATAGTTAGTTTTTGTAGGATCCATAAAATCTAAAATTCTATGATCTGTTAAAAAACCTTTACCATCTGATCTAATAATACCACTAGGCCTTATACCATAATAAGTTTGAGCTCTTTTTAATAAATCAGGAGTTATAGTTTGATATCTATCTCTAATCATTCTATCTTGAAACATAGATTCTCTTAATTCTTGTAAAAAAGGAGATGGTTCTAAACCTCCTGAACCTTCGTAAAAGTATTCATAAGCTTCTTTCTCATAAGGATTCATAGTTCCTTTTGGTAATAACATTCTTCTAGCATCATTATCAATTGGAAGAACTCTTCCTCTTTGTAAACCATGTCCTCTTAATTCATGAGCCATTGTAGGCATATTAAAAGGATAAACAAAATCTTGACCTAATCCTGCACTTCCTTCTATTGCTTGACTTCCAAGTTGTGGTGCATTTATAAATCTTTCTGTAATACTACCTCTTATAAGTTCTAAATCTTCTGGACTAGCAATACCATACTTATCTTTAAAATATATTGGATCAAAACGATCAATAATAGTATTTTGAGGTGGTGCAAAGAAAGCATTATTATAAAAACTTTCATTTCCTAATATATTAACTTGATTATTAGGATTTGAAATATTTTGTTTTGCAATTAAATTTAAATTTTTTATTTTTTCCATTTCTTCCTTTCTTGCTGCAACATTCATTCTTGTTTGCATTTCCAAAAATTTTTGTGGAAAATTGATTGATTTTAAATAATCTAATTCAAGATTATGTAATCTTGAAAATCCTTCATTAGTAGACAAATCTCTTAAAGTTAAATCTCTATATTGTTCAAAAGGAATAGCACCATGACCTAAATATCCTAAAAACCCTTTTTGTAAATTTACATCTTTAAGAACATCCTTCATTATATAAGGATTAACAAGTTGTTTAATTTTTGAATAATCTTTGACACCAGGAATTATTTCTCTTAATGCATTTACAGCAGCTCCAGTTTTACCACCATTTTGAAAATTAGGTAGTTCACCACCTTTTTTCCATTTCCATTCAGGTCTATTTAAATCTAACCCTCTATCAGTATATATTTTTTTCAATTTATCTAATGTTTTAAAATCATGTTCAAATCTTGGTCCATCAAATAATGGATTATAAAATTCATTAGTAACATCATCATTATGCTTAAAACCAGTCATATATTTATTCACACCATGTTGTTCTAATATCATTGGATCTATTAAATCTTGCATCATATTATGAAAATTTCCATAACCTCCTGTGATGTCATCTTTTGTTCCTTTTATAAACCATTCTTTATTTGGTCTATGTGGAGACATTGCCATATGTCCTGGATAACCAAACCAACTACCAATATCTAAAAATTCTCCTTTACCACCACCTCCAGTAGAAGTATAATAAGGTAATCTAGATATAGTGTTTCCTGATACATCTTTAATGTTTGCCAACACTCTTGATCTATTTGACATTTCTGGTAGTATGTCAATTTTTGTTGCATCAAGATCTAGCTTACCCTGTTGTAATAAGTCGTCTAATATAAAACCTTCATTTATATAATCATTTAATTTAACTGGATGATCATAATAGTTTCCAATTCCATATTCAAGAGTGGATGGATTCATAAAATCAAAATGTGATCCATAAAATTTTTGATTGTAAAACTTTGTTGGTTTATTAATTAACTTTTTAATTAAGTTTTTTGAACCACCAAATTGAGCTTTAGGCAATTGTCCTCCTTTTTGATATTTAATATTATTTACTTTATTTATAAGATCTGTATCTACTTTAAGTCTTAATATTGGATATCCAAATTCATCAACTGTTTCTGTTAACCATGGTTTAAATTCTTTTTCTAAAAGCTTTCTATGTGAACCATCATAATTTATTTGTGAACTACTTCGTTCTTTCAATCTTCCACCTAAATTTTCTAGTTGAAGATTATGTTCTTCTAATTTATTAAAAACATTTTTACCTTCAATCTCTAATTTTTTAAGTTCTAAAATTTCTTTTTTAAATTCTTCATGTAAATCTTTAAATTTTATATTATCATCAATACTCAATGAAGTAGGATTTTCAGCAAATGTGTTATATTCTTTCCGTAATTTATTATATGCTTCACCAATATCTTTATCATATTGTTTAAAATCAGCAATTTGATTAAATGATCTATCATCAGGATGAACCTCATATTTTTTACGTAATTCATCTACTGTATATCCTTCATCAGCTAATAGTTTATTTATAATGTAATAACTTTGTTTAGTAGTAGTTCTATATTTATTAGTAATTTTATCACTAATAAGATCATTTTCATTAGATAATTCTTTAACAGTTGCGTCTAATTCATCTATTTTTGATTTATTTTTTGTATAAAGTTCTTTTTGTTTAGAAGCTTCTTCAGGTGAAAGATATCTATGACCTTGTGTGCTTGAAGCTAATTTACCCAATGGAAAATCAATTGTAGTATAACCATCTTTTACTAATTGTTGAACTATAGCATTAGTTTGTAATTTAAGCCAACGTTTATCTTTAGGTTTTGTGTTTTTACTACCTTGTAATAGTTTTAAAAACTTATTTTTATTATTATCAATTTGAAGATTGTTTTCTATTAAGTTAACTTTATCTCTATCAAATTTTTGTATATTTTCATATATATATTTTATTTCATGATCATGTATATTATCATTTAAAACTTCACCATCTTCCCATTTTCCATTTTCATTTTTTCTTTGTTCTATCTTTTTCCAAGTATTGTTATCAGCATTTTTAATGTATTTAGTTTTTGATCTTATATCATTATTTTTTCTATTATGCTCTATATTTACAAATTCTTTATTATCTTTTTTAAAGTCATCCCAAGTTTTTGAATGAACTAATACATCTTTAATATTATGCCCTCTTTCACCTCCCTGCATTACATCTGATTGATTTTCTAAAACAGTAAAATGAGTTGGATCATTTAAATTTTTATATCCTCTCATATGACCAATTGTAGTAACACCTGCTGCTACATGATCATTTTTCTTTAAAGCTGGAACTTCTTCATAATGACTAAAATGTTTATCTCCTCTTGCTTTTATACCAGGAGTATTTATTGTATATTCATTATATTCATAATTAGGTGACTTTGAATATTCTTTAGGAGAATAATTTTTATATTTAGAAGCAGGTTTTGGTGGATTATTATAATTCTTAGAAAGAGCATCTCCTGATTTAAGTAGTTTTTCTTTAGTTTTATAATCAAGTTCTGGTTCATAAAGCTTTTGAACTGTTACAGGAAATGTTAATTCATTATGAAGTGAATTAGCAAGATCAATTGGTTGTATTTCTCCAAATAAATCATTTTCTAAAATGTAATCATCTAAAATTTTAAAATCTTCTTGTTTAAGACCTTTATTTTGTAAGTATTTCTTTTTAAACTGACCAAGATCATATTCATTATTTATTTTAATAGAAGGTAATATAGATTGTAAATTTTTAATTTCATCAGCTAATTTTAAAGTATGATTAATACCTTCTCTTGGTATTTCATTTACAAGAGGTAAAGCAAAATTAGAATTTTCAAATGCATTATGAAAATCTATATTATTTGTTATAGATCTTGTAAAAGGTTGATAAGGAATTGAAACAGGTGGAATATAAGAAGGTTTTATTGGGTTAATAGGATACATTAAATCATCAAGATAATTCAATCCTCTTTTAATCAAACTTCCACCAGTTTGTGCTTTAGGTAGTTCTTCAACAACATGACCTCCTCTTCTGTATTCTTCTATCTCTTCATCTGTTAGTTCAAGTTCTTCATATTCTCCACCATCTTGTGCTATATTTAACTCTTTACCATCATCAACAGCAGCAATGTTATTCATCAACCATATGATATCTTCATCATCATATAAATTAAACATTCTATGATGAGTTCCTGTTTTTTCTCTATAATCATCAAGATGTTTTTGAGTAAACTTTTCACCTGTAGAAGAATCATAAATACCTGCTTTATCTAAAAAATATCTTAATTCAAATTGGTCTGCTCTATTTTCTTGTGGTTCTGCATCATGTGCATTTCTAACAGATCCTGGTTTAAGTCTAGTTACATATTCATTACGTTCTTCTTCACTTAATGGATTAAATCCTGAACTTACAGGTATATGACCCCATTCATGAGAAACAACTTGATCAATAGGATAAGGATGAGGATTGAATAAATTATATTGAACAATAGGTTGACCTTCTTGTTGACCTTCTTTTATAGGAAAATGTTCACCTGCTCCACCAACATAACTATTACCAGATAGTGCAAATCTAGTATCTCTATCTGGATTATAATTAAGTATATCTTGCATTCTCCAATAAATTTTATCTTCAGGATAATTATATTTTTCAAGTAATTTTCTATGATGGTCAGATGTTACATATTTATCAGCAAACTTTTTAACATCTTTTTCTATATCAAGATAATTCTCTCTTGTACCTACTCCTTTTCTAACTAATCTTTTAGCACCAGGATTTCCATGCATAACATCATAAGCAATTTTTGATTTTATAATACCATTCATAGCATCCTCACTTAATCCTTCAGTAAATCTTGTTTCGTAAGGAGGTCCATCCATTTGAAGAGGGGAAATAGTAGGATTAAAAGAATTTCCTCCTTCTTGAAAGTTTTTATTTAAAAAATCCCAAGCTTTATTAGAGTAATCTATTACAGGATCACTTGTATATTTTTTGTAAATATCAAGTGGTTCATCACTTCCAGTTAGTAACCCTGCTCCAGCTGCTATACCAAAACCAACACCATATTTTTCTAAAAGACTTTGTGCATGAGGTAGTACAGTTGAAAACTGAAATTCATCATTTAATAATTTTTGTTTATCAATTGGAACATATCTATGAGAAAAAGGCAACCTTCTATGAAAAGATAAACCAGGATCTGTTACAGGTATTTCTTTTAAAGTATTACTATTTCTATCAGTTATAAGAACGCCATTTCTATCAGAAGGATTTTCATAACCAAGATTACTCCCTGGTTTATTAAAATCAAACTTTGCACCAAATACTCCAGAATAATTTTCATCAAATGAACCCAATGATGCCCAATTACCTTCATTTACTATTTGAGATTTACCTAATCTAAAAGGCATTCCTCCTTGTGGACTTAGTACCTGATTATCTATAACATGACCCAAACTATTTCCAAATTTTCTATATGCATCCAATAATTCCCCAGGATTTTGTCTTTTTGAAAGCATGTCATTTCCATAAAAAGGAATACTATTAAGTGGGCTTCCTGACATAAATCCTGCTCCTTCAACTGGCATTCCAAATGATAAAAGCTTATATGGACTCACTTTTGGAAATAAATAATCTGCATATTTTAATGGATTTAAATTTCTAGCTAAACCTCTTATTAAACCTCCACCTCCTTGAGCCAAAGGAATTTCTCTTACAACATCTTCATCAAATTGATGTATTCCTGAGTATGGTGGTAAAACTCTTCCGTTTGCAGATAAAGTCTTTCCTGTTTCACTCATATCTATAGTTGTTCCGTTCCCTTCTATATTATCATTGATATCAATGAATGGTTCATTTCTATATGGTGAATCATCTTTATATCCTTCCTCTGACCAGTCTTCAGGTTGTTCTAATTCAGGTTGCATTCTATAATTAGTTGTTAGTTCTGTACCTGCTTTTATATCACCACCTGCAACTAAGTATCTATTATTACCTTTTTTTATATTAACAGCTGTTGGAGTATTTTCATCATGATTATGAAACATCCCAATTTCTGGAGTTGGTTGACCATCTACATGTGCTAATCCTATTAATTCACCTTTAGAAAAATCTTTATTAGCAAAAAGACCTTTTCCTTGTATCTTTGATGGAGCTATATAATAATTCTTTGATATGAGTTTCTTATTCTTCATTATCTTGGTGAGTATAATT
>TARA_R110002020_G_scaffold17872_2_pt1 | contig 27183 bp, 25 predicted proteins | sample TARA_R110002020 | Tara Oceans TARA_R110002020 (sample SAMEA4396489) | marine metagenome | biome: Westerlies Biome; feature: [MES] marine water layer (ENVO:01000295) within the mesopelagic zone...; material: water (ENVO:00002006), including particulate matter (ENVO:01000060) such...
CTATCGACTCACCTCGATGAGGCACAGTTAGGCCTGGTCAGCACCTTGGCGCTTTACGGCCAGGGTGGCGTCTATGATCTGGTCTTTCTGCTGTATGCGCTGGCTCCAATGGCCCTTTACCTGTTGTTGTGTTCAAGGCAGGTCTGGCAAAGCCGCTGGAATCAGCTAATGCTGCAGATCTTACTTACCCTGAGCATTTTCATCATGCTGTTCACGGCGATATCCGAATGGCTGTTCTGGGATGAGTTCAGCGTGCGGTTCAACTTCATCGCGGTCGATTATCTGGTGTACTCCGATGAAGTGCTCAACAACATTCTCGAATCCTATCCGGTTTATCCACTGCTGGGTGTATTGGCATTGATTGCCGTCGCTATCACCTTGAGCCTGCGTGGTGCCATGCGCCGTGTTGCATTGGCGCCTCTGCTGTCGTGGCGCCAGCGGGGTATGGCCCTTGGCAGTTGGGCGTTGTTGTTAGCGCTGAGTGTCAGCATGGTGGGACAGGACTTTCCGCGTAATACCGGTGGTAACGCCTACCAGCACGAATTATCAGCCAATGGGCCCTACCAGTTTTTTGCAGCATTCCGTAACAATCAGCTGGATTACGAACAGTTCTACCCCTTGCTGCCGTTGAAGCAGGTCGCCGAACGCATCCGCGATGAAGTGCGTGAGCCTAATGCAGTGTTTTTGGACAGCAATCCCTTGAGCATTCGCCGGCTTATCGACAACCCTGGCCATCCGCTGCCCATGAACGTGATTCTGGTGACCATCGAAAGCCTGAGTGCCAAATACCTCGGTAGTGAAGGCGATACCCGTGGGTTAACGCCTGAGCTGGACGCGCTGCGTCAGCAGAGTCTGTATTTCAGCAATCTGTACGCGACCGGCACCCGCACCACGCGAGGCCTGGAGGCAATTACTCTGTCGATCCCGCCAACCCCAGGCCGCTCGATCGTCAAGCGCGTTGGTCGCGAAAGCGGTTTCGCCAGCCTGGGACAGCAATTTACCACTAAGGGTTATGACAGCGTCTTCATGTATGGCGGGCGCGGCTACTTCGACAACATGAACGCTTTCTTTGAGGGTAATGGTTATCGCACTGTTGATCAGGCCAGTGTGCCAGACAGTGAAGTGACCTTTACCAATGCCTGGGGCATGAGTGATGAAGACCTGTATACCCAGGCCCTGAAAGTAGCTGATGCCGACTTTGCCAAGGGCAGCCCGTTCCTGCTGCAGTTGATGACGACCTCCAATCACCGACCTTACAGTTACCCGGAAGGCCGTATCGATATTGCGTCAGGCAGTGGTCGGGAAGGCGCTGTAAAGTACACGGACTATGCTATCGGCGAGTTCCTGCGGGCAGCGCGGCAGAAGCCCTGGTTTAATAGCACGGTATTTGTGTTTATTGCGGACCATACGGCGGGTAGTGCCGGCAAGGAAGATCTGCCTGTCAGCAGCTATCACATTCCGTTATTCATCTATGCGCCGCAGTTGGTAAAACCAGCTGAGGTGACCACTCTGACCAGTCAGATTGACCTGGCTCCTACGCTGCTCGGTTTGTTGAATATGGATTACACCTCGACCTTCTTTGGCCGCAATGTACTGCGCGAGGATGCCGCGCCGGGGCGCGCCTTGATTGGCAATTATCAGCATCTGGGACTATTTGATGGCGAGAATCTGGCGATTCTCAGCCCGCGTCAATTGATGCGTCTGCACGACGACGCCTTGGGTGACAGTCTTGAAAGTACGGCCGACCAGAGCGATCCATTGATCGCGCGGAGCATTGCTTACTACGAGGGATCCAGCTATGCCTTCGGGCATGATTTGCTGGCCTGGCATGCACCGATAGCATCCAAAGCGCGGATCAGCCAGAGATGAAGGCGCAAATACAGGTTTCCAGACCATTCAATTTTCGACTTTGGCTGGCGCTACCGTTCATCGTGATGACTCTGATGCTGCTGGTTGATCCGGGCCCGCTGGATGTGGCCATCTCCAACCTGTTCTATCAGCCAGGAGAGGGCTTCATTGGCCGTCACAGTTTCTTTCTGGAGGATATTCTGCATGACCGCGCCAAGCAGGCGGTCATAGTGATCGGTGTGTTGGCCATCGTGGGGTTTCTGCTTAGCCTTTTACCTACGCGGCTGCGGGTCTACCGGCGGTCGCTTGGTTATCTGGTGTTGGCCATGGCGCTATGCACCAGTCTCGTGACGCCCCTCAAGGCGCTGACCAATGTGCACTGCCCTTGGAGCCTTCAGCAATACGGTGGTGATCAGGTGCACACACCATTATTGGGCGTGCGCCCGCCGAGCGACAAGGCTGGACGTTGCTGGCCGGGCGGCCATGCTTCCTCAGGATTTTCCTTGCTGGCGCTGTTTTTCTTGCTGCGCGACCGTCGTCCCCGTGCGGCTCGCACAGCCCTGATCGTGGCGCTGACGCTGGGGGCGATATTCTCAATCGGCCGCACCATGCAAGGTGCGCACTTTATGTCACACAACCTGTGGACACTGCTGTTTGACTGGTGCATCAGTCTGCTTTGCTATCGACTGATCCTGTACCGGCAACCGCCGAGCCTTGATGCCTCCAGAAGCCTTTACGGAGATGTTCAGCATGGCGCTGTTTAAACGTCCGCTACGTTATGCGGCTTGGTTGTTGTTACCGCTGTGCATTTTGGCCATCGTGGCGCTATGGCGTCCGGATGTACTACGCAGTAGCCATGTTGATGTCCCGCCGCCTATGCTGAGCGAACAACAGGAGCGACCGACAACCTGGGCTACTCCGCTGGATGCCGGCTTTCGCCTGTATGCGTTGAGCCCCTCGCTCTATCGAAGTGCGCTGCCGCAAACTGACGATCTTGCGCAATTGCACCAACGGGGCATCCGCACCGTGATCAATCTTCATCAGCAAAGTGATGCGTTATGGCTCGGTGACGATGCAATCCGTCGTATCCACATTCCGTTGCGCGGAGACCGTGTTACCGATACCCAGGTCATTTCCGTGCTGCGCGCCATTCGCGCAGGCGAGCAGCAGGGTGGTGTTTTAGTGCACTGCAAGCACGGCCAGAATCGCACCGGGCTGATCAGCGCGATGTACCGCATCGTTTATGATGGCTGGAGTCGTGAACAGGCCATGGCCGAAATGCTTGAAGGTGGCTTTGGCACTGCCGAGCGCATGGATGATGCGGTGGGCTATATGAACCGGGTGGATGTGGGTGCGGTTAAACAGGCCATCGAGGCGGGCGAGTGCAGTACCAACCCCTTGTCCTGGTGTCGTCTGACAAGCTTGTTCCTGAGTCAGGATGAGCCGCTAGCCGCACTGGTTCATAGCCGGTCCAAGACAGTGGCAACGCCTTGATAGCCGCCAATACACTGTTTGGCGAGGGCATGCCGACCATTGGTTTTCTTGAGCAGGGCGACTGCCTTTCCGGCAAAACTGGGTTCAGATGAAAATTTCTGACAAACAGGCAGCTGGCATGGCCTTTCCGATAGGCGGATCAAGGCAGAAAAATTGTTAACGGCGGACGATCAGACGAGTTATGTTCACCTGACACCAATTACCCCTACCCTGACGTTCGCGGACGTGCTGTGTGAGTCGCGCATAGTATCGTAGACGCCATGACTGTCCGCTTTTGGCCGACTCCAGCCAGTCGCGACTGCCTAGTCCCGGCCATAAATAGCCATTCGGATACGCTCGGGAAGCCAAGCGACGCCTGTAGTTGAATTTAACGGCAGTCTACAAGCTTGGGCGTTCGATCTGACAACTCCTTAGGTGCTTTCTCAGGCCTTGAGGATGTCCGTCAGGCCATCGATTACCGGTACGAACGAATCAGCCAAAGGTGAGAAAAGCCCTTGGCTCTCCGGCCATTCATTAAGGTGCATCGAGAACATAAACTTCCGGGTATTTGGATCTGCGTCGGCAGCAGCTGCCCGCCTCAATGCTTCATGCAGGCGAATTCGTCCCTCTCGTACCATCTGCATGAGGTGCTCCATTTCGTCGATAGTGAGAAAGTAGATTCGCTCAAGGGGGATTCGCCCCTCCTCTGGATATGCGCTGAGAATGCGGTTTAGAGCATCTTCACCGACGGCGCTGCTCAGCATCTGTCCGTTGCCGATGTACAGCTCTTTGTACGTGACCGCGATCAGGTAGTTGTCTGCGCGTTCCTGAACCACTGGATCATCCCCAGCGAGCTGCGACAGCCTGACTTTTACGGCCAAGCCCTGCTCAACGGCCTTCAGCAACGAATTTCCGGTAGCCCCCCTAACCACATCTTGGAGGTGGGCGATCTTCCCACGCGGCGCCATCTCGACGCCCTTGGCATCGATGAAGATGTTTGCCTCCCCATCAACCACCATAAAATCAACCAGCTTTCCCTGGCCAGGTAGCTTCTGCTCGAGCGCTGCCTCAGTGGCAAACGGTAATCCGGTCGCGGCCACGAGCTCGCCGACGTAGGCCTCGAACCTTCTTCCGAAGTGCAGGGCGAACTTATTGGGGTCAACTCTCTTGAGCGCATCGAAAACGAAGTGGCCGAGGGTTCGGTGCAGTATTTCGGGATACACGCACCAGTAAGCTCCACCAACGCGAATGAGGGGAAAGGAGATGAAAGGCGTTTCCTCGACGAACTCAGTTGTTCTGCGCCCTCGGGTCTCAAGCTCACGCAACATCGACGGTAGATCGTTAATGTCGACAGACACGGCAGTCAGGAAGGCCTCGATGTGCTCCGGTGAAATATCGGTCTCTAGCGGAGCAAAATAACGGCGGGAGATTGAATAGCCTGGCTGATCCAGGAAACGGCAAATTAACCCCAGCGCGAGCTTCACAAATTGGGCAATCGGGAGGCCGTTGGAGCTAACGAACGCTCGCTGGAAGAAATGGCCGTCCTGCACCCCTGCAAACAAAGCTTGCTGACGCGCCAGTCCGTCCAGGTTCACTGGATGTTGATACAGAAACTGCTGCGCCGCGAGCGCTCTGAAGAATAACGTTACGCCTTCAAAATCATTCGGCCCGCGGGTGTCCCAGGAAAGCTCATATGTACGCTGGAGCAATGCATCCATTTGCTGCACGCTTATTGCGGGACGGCCAGAGCGCTGAATGTCATCGTCGATAAAGACCCATTTGAGGAGCAGCATGTGTATCCACGGCTGCTTTCTAGCTCGGTCAAGGCGATCCCTATCCGGCCGGTATAGGATCTCCAGGCTCGTTTGCAGAATGCTCTTTGGGTCGTACTGCCTGAAGGTATTTCTTACGGGCTTGAAGCGAGTGTAGAAATCCCGGTTACTCATCATCTGGGAGCTTCCTCATTGCGGAATTCTTACTGCTCGAGTCATTATTTACCCCGGCATACCCTATCTACTGGGCTGCATCAATCGTGTTGACCACGGTCGGCCCACTTGCATTGGATGGTTATTCTGCGAGCTTGTCACCATCTAAGAGTTGCGTAACAACTCACCACCTGGCTGGCTTCATGGTAAGCCGCATGTGGCCTAGCGTGGAAGGTTATGAGTAACCACTTTGGGCGTGGGAGCAACCATTCAACACGGGCCGCTATTGGCCGATAGTAGTCAATACCCTCGGGCTATAACGGCAAAAGTGGCCACTCAATCGTGGCAATCAAACAAAGGGCGATTCAGACATTTCCGTCTTAGTTTGATTTCACCCAGGCCGGCAGCCATCGTTCGTGACTTACATCCTCAGCTAGTAGTAGGCTTAGGGCCTGAAGCCCTTAGTTGGAAGGGATCATTCCCTATCCTACTTCCCAGCCAGATGGTGGTTGTGAGCTATTTGCTAGGCTTTCGGTGACTGGACATCGAGACCCGATTTTAGCCTGTCACAGCCATGAATTATGAGATAGGGATAGAGATGACCGCCGATGCCATTTTTATTTTATTGGTCTGCGCTATTTTGATCGCGTTAGCAGTCATGACTACTGTTGGTTATGTTATCGCTTGCAGGCTGGATCAACCGAATTCGGATAGCGGACAATCCAAGTCCCAGCCCCAGCGAGAATAATGATACCCGCTGACGCCCACCGGCTCATGCAGTGGAGCCGACTGCTCTAAAGCACTCCTAATTTTGATATGAACACTATAGCGTTACAATCCATAGTGTTCATAACGAAGAAAGGAAGTGCTATGTTTGTGACCTACCGTACCTCTGAAAAGCGTGACATCTCTGCCATCAATCAAAGCATGCAGGCTTGGCCGATGGTTGAGCTGGTCCTGCACAAGGCTGTATGCCTTATCAAATTCGAAGCCCTAGGCCATGGAGATGATGAACGGATTGTCCGGACCTTATTGGTAAGCGACCCGTTCGAATTCAGGGAAATGTTGAGCGGCCAGAGTAAAGAGCTGTTCGTGCATGGCATCAATCTGTTGACGCCTCAAGAGATGAATGGCGGTGACTCCTGGAAGGTTGATCGGCTGGTGAATATTTCCAGCATCCACTGGCATGAAGCTGATAAAAAGTGCCATGGCTTCAGCTATGAGGTCGAAGGCGGCATGTGCTACCAGGATGTACCGCGGGCTTTCGTGGAGTCGACGAGGGTTGATGAGGTGATTTTCCACGAGCCACGTGACATTAACCCCGAGCTGTTTAGCTAGAGCGGGAGAATCAGCCAGGGGAGGGTGTTTATTCTTTTCTGTCAGCTATGGCTGGCAGAAAAGTCAGGTCAGCCTTTTTACTGTTTTGAAGTTCATAAGATCGGGTGCGGATGTAGGCGCGAGGCAAGCCGGCCGAATCTGATTAACCCAGAGGATAAGGTCCTGATGAAAATTATCGGAAAGGCTGAAGTCGACACCGTCACCGACGTCGTGTGCGACGTTTGCCAGTGCTCTACCCGAGCGCCGGTCAGCGGGTTTGAATACGCGACGCTGGGGGCTCAATGGGGTTTCGGCTCAAAGCACGACGGCGATAAATATGAGCTGCAAATTTGCGAGGGATGTTTTTTTGAAACAGTGGCATATCTCAAAGAGCAGCGGCGCATGCACCACATGTTCGATAAAGATAAAGCCAATGACGTGCCCGCGGACAGGTTCGGCCTGGTGGCTCAAGATGTCTATTTTGGCGATGAGGTCTAGCTACCTAGTAGCGAGGCTTGATGACACGCCAGTAGACCGGTGTGATGAGCAACGGTGACTCGCCCTTAAGGATCGAGAATCAAAGCTTGCCTCGATTTGACAAGTTTTGTGGAAACCGAAAGGGCGGTATATGAAGGGCTTCTCAAGCAGCCGGGCTGGTCATTGCTGGCTGAGCGTTGGTGGCGCGTCTCTTGGGTTCAAACCCATCCAGATCTTCTATGTGCCAACGAGTGGTTTTTGGGCCGAGCTTATAGGGCCTGGGGAAGTGACCCTTGCTGACCCACCTCCAAATGGTGGCTGGCGCGACGCTATACCGCTGGCAAATCTGCTTGATGCTGTAATACATGACGTGGGACCTCACTGATGGTTGGTACAGATAAGGTATCCAGATCCCGCCCTGTCATATCTCGTCTAAATGCCGAATTTCAGTAATAACTCGCGTTTGTGGTAATTCATCCCTCCCAGCTGCTCGTTCTGCGTATTGCTCACTTGGAAATCTTGACTACGTTGTTGGTTTTTCTTTCATTCAGATAAGCGGCCCAGGCGTCCATCAATTCCCGGCGCTCCTCCAGCAATCCCGAGCGGGCATAGGCCGCCCGAGTTTCGTCGCTATTGACGTGCGCTAGAGCTAGTTCGCTCCACTCATCCGGGAAGCTCGAACTGTTCCCGTTCGCCATGATACGAGCGGTACTGCTGAGTGACCAATCCTTGAAACTGGAGCGCGCGGTGCCGTGTGGGGTGGCTATGCGGCCTTGTTCGGGGTCGATGTAGCCTTTGCCGCCGGCTTTCACTGCGGCTCCGTGCATATCCTTTATCAGTTTGCTAAGCGCAGCATCAGAGAGAGCCGCTTGCTTGCTGTTGGTGAACAGCAGCTTGGTGCCCGAACCTTTGGGCAAGGACTCGAGCAATTTTATCGCCGCATCGGATAAAGGAACGGTATGGCCCCTGGCGGCCTTCATGCGTTCAGCGCTCAGGCGCCATACTCGACTTTCCAGGTCAATTTCGCTCCAGGGTGCGCCGCGTACTTCGCCTGAACGTCCTGCGGTAAGGATGGCAAATTCCAGGGCTTTAGCGCTGATACTGCTTCTGGTCCTCAGATCGGCCATGAACGTAGCCATCTGATCCACCGGTATACGGGCATGATGTCTTTTGCCTGCTTTCTTGCGAACCGCTTTCGATTTGGGCAGCAACTCTTTTAGGTTGCCCTGCAATCCAGCAGGGTTAGGGCCAGCTCGTAGCTCCATTGCTGTCGCGTAATCGAGTACGCTGGCAATTCTTTGTCTGACCCGGGTGGCCGTCTCATGTTTGGTCAACCAGATCGGTTGCAGTACCTCTACCAGGTGGACGGTATCGATTGCGCCAACAGGTAACTTGCCCAAAACAGGAAAAGCGTAGGTTTCCAGCGTATTGATCCATTGCGCAGCGTGCTTGGCATTCTTGAATTCGGATTCGCGTACTGCGTGGCATTCCCGTGCCACCGCCTCAAAGTTCTTAAGCTTGGCGCGCTCGGCCCGCTGAGATGCACGGCGGGCGTTTCTTTCAGCGACGGGATCAACACCTGCTCTAAGTTGCTGGCGCAGTTCTGAAGCCTTTACTCGCGCCTCGGCCAAACTCACATCGGGAAATCCACCGAGACCGTAATCTCTGCGAACGGCATAGGGTTTTCCATTCGCGGCGGTGCGCAGTTCGCCTGTGGACGTGCGCAATATCCAGGAGCGTGAATCCCCTATACCGATTTTGAGGCCCAACCCTTTGACGCCGCCCACCGGATAAAACCCGGGCAACTTAATGGCTTTTATTTGCCGGTCAGATAACACCTTTGCCACCTTGGGCATACCGCTACTCCCAACAACCTTGCCAACATAAAAAATTTGGCAAGATGATATCCAAAGAGGTCAGGTGAGACAAATAAAAAATGTTAACTATCTGAAATAGATAGAAAAAATGTCATATAAATTCGTCTCATGCTGTCTTTATAGATCCTGCGAGAAGCGGACTGACTCTCCGCCAATAAACAAAAAGGCCCCTGCGAAAGCAGGGGCCTTTTTGTTTATCAGGTGAGCTCTCGGTGAGAACCCTCGTTCGACCGGAGTCTGCAAAGCAGGCGCAGGAACGCCGCAGCAAAGCGAAGGCGGCCCCGGAGGGGTGAGGCGCAAAGCGCCGAATAATCCCTGACGAAGGACCAGCTTGCTCGGCGTCTCGCCCAGCTAGGCTTTTTGCTTTATCAGGCGAGCTCTCTGTAAGCGCCACCGCTGTCATCCTAATCCCTTCAATCCGTCTTGAAATCGCCGCAGAACCTTCATCTTTCTGCTGCCTTCCTGTCATCTGGTTTTTTCATCATATGCCGGTCAATTAAAAAAACCTGATGAGGAAAACCGGATGTCCACTGAATTGCACACGCAAATGACTGTTGTAGATCATGGGGAAGGCGACGAGCCGCAGATCAATTATTCACTGAACCCCACCTTTGCTTCTATTCTGCAGGCCCGTCTGGCCCGCCGTGATGTACTCAAAGGCAGCATGGGCGCTGCCGCGCTTGGGTTTATGGGCATAGGCCTGGCTGGTTGCAATAGCGGCTCTAGCAGCAATGACGATGATGAATCGACTCCGCCGGCACCTGCCGCGTTATTGGGTTTTACCGCCATCCCCACCAGTGAAGCGGATGAAATCATTGTGCCTGAGGGGTACAGCTACCATATCCTCGCTCCTTGGGGCACGCCGATAGCAGGTTCATTCCCGGCGTTTTCCATCACCAACACCGGTGCTGATCAAGCCGACCAGGTAGGCTCCCATCACGATGGTATGCATTTTTTCCCGATTGAAGGTACCGACCCTCACGAAGGTAGCTCAACTGACGGCCTGCTGGTGATGAATCACGAGTATGTTGAACCACGCTACATGCATGAAAACTCCATTGGCCAGAACCTCGGCTCAGGCGGTGTGCGGATTTACGAAGACCTGGATGTGAACGGTAACGTTATCAATCGTCGTCGTGACACCGACGAAGTGCTGAAAGAGATGAACGCGCATGGCATCAGCATTTTTCGGGTAATCAAAGGTTCCAACAACGAATGGCAAATTCAGCCGGATAACCTCAATCGTCGTATCACGGCGCTGACGCCGATGGAAATTCAGGGTCCGGTACGAGGCACCTCGTTTGTCCGCACGCTGTATAGCCCCGCGGGCACCATGACCCGGGGTACGCTGAATAACTGCGCCCACGGCGTAACGCCTTGGAATACCTATATGTTTTCCGAGGAAAACTGGGCAGGCTATTTCCGTAACGGCGGCAACGCCAACCCCCGTGAGCACTCACGTTATGGTGTGAACTCAAGCGCTACCGGCACCGGCCGTTATGCCTGGGAGCTGGCTGAAAGCGGCGCTGATGAATATGTGCGCTTTGATGCCAGTATCAAGGCCGCAAACGCCACCGGCGACTATCGCAATGAGCCAAACTGTTTTGGCTGGATGGTCGAAGTAGATCCTTTTGATGTGAACGCGGTGCCGCAGAAACGGACCGCCCTGGGTCGTTTCGCCCATGAAGGTGTGGTTTTTGCCCCAGCAGTCGAGGGCAGCCCGGTAGTGTGTTATTCGGGTGACGATTCAACCTTCCAATATATCTACAAGTTTGTCAGCGCCCAGAACTACAACCGTTCAACTGCAAGTGGCTCTTTGCTGGATACCGGCACGCTCTATGTTGCCAAATTCAATGCCGATGGCAGTGGCGAATGGCTGCCGCTGGTGTTTGGCAGCAATGGCCTGACAAGCGCCAACGGGTTCGCTAGCCAGGCTGATGTGCTGGTCAATACCCGTCTGGCGGCGGATACCGTCGGTGCGACCCCGATGGATCGTCCAGAGTGGGGCGCGGTGGATCCCAATAATGGCGACGTCTATTTCACACTGACTAACAACAGTGGCCGCCCTGCAGGTGATGACGGCGCCAATCCGCGACCGCTGAACCAGCATGGTCAGATCGTGCGCTGGGCCGAGGCTGATGGCGATCAAGCCGCCACCCAGTTCGAGTGGGATATCTTCCTGCTGGCAGGTGACGGTGGTGAAAATGGCCAGGAAAACCTGACAGGTCGTGATCTTAACGGCAACGTGGTCGGTGAAGAGGCCTATATGAGCTCGCCGGACGGTTTGTGGATCGACAAGGATAGCCGCGTCTGGATTCAGACCGATATTGGAGAAGGCTCACAGAACGCCGGCGTGTTCCAGATCATGGGTAATAACCAGCAGTTTGCGGCAGACCCTGTGTCGGGGGAAGTGCGACGTTTTCTGACTGGTCCGGTTGGTCAGGAGATTACTGGCTGTATCACTACACCTGATCAGCGCACCATGTTTATCAACGTCCAGCATCCTGGTGCTACCACCAGCGGCGCAGAATGGGCTGCGGGCACCAACCGCAGCACCTGGCCGGATAATAACCTGAACCTTTATCCGCCACGTTCAGCAACAGTGGTTATCTGGAAGGATGACGGTGGCATTATCGGCAGCTGAGCAAGAGCCGACACTCCTCTAACAAGACTCTTTTGATGCTATGACATTGTCCGCGCGGCACCTGCCGCGCGGAATTCTATTCTGGAGAAATCCCATGGGTATTGGTGGCGTAAGTATTGGCTCTTTGCTGATTGTGCTGGTGATTGTCATGTTGCTGTTTGGTACCAAGCGGTTGCGGTCCATTGGCGGCGATCTTGGCGGTGCGCTGAGTGGCTTCAAGAAGGCAGTACGTGAGGGCGAGGATGCCAGAGAAGCATTGGCACTGGATGCCGAGCCAATGGCACACAAGCGTCAGGCGGAAAAAGAAGAACTGATGTCCTGACCGGGAGGCTGCAGCATGTTTGATAACGGCTTGAGCGAGTGGGTACTGGTATTAACGGTCGCCTTGCTGGTGCTGGGGCCTCAGCGGGCATTGGCCATCGTGAAAGTCGCAGGACTGATGATCGGCAAAGCCAAGGGCGCGCTAGCGGATGTGCAGGCACAGGTTGAAAAGGAGCTGCCGCAGGAGGAGCTTCAGGAATTGAAGGATAACGTTGTTGCATTGAGGCAATCGAACGTGAAGCGCAAAGTGCGGGAAGTGCTGGCGCTTGAGGAAAAACAGGCCTGACACGCGTTGCGTGGCAGGCCTCTCAAGCTTACTGTACGAAAGAGCTGCAGGTCGGCAGTCCGAATTGGACCAGCCTGTCGCTGCGAGTGTAGGCGCAACCAAAGCTAGCTTCGCTCATGGCTTGAGGATCCAGCAGGTCATCCCCGCCTGGTTTTGCGTTCACCAAGTCCTGTTCCCATGCTACAAGATCGACGAAAGCCTCGTTGATCTCGGCAGTAGTAAACTCACAGTGGCCCGGATCGCGAATCGCTCGCTGGACCAGAAAATCGCCGCTGCCATTGGCCTCTGCTCGCTTGCGGTATATCTGTTGCATGCTGATGGGTACGAACAGGTCGCCGAGGCCATGCAGTGTCAGTACGGGAATGTTGAACTCACCATTGATCTCTGGGACAGGGGCAAGCTCATTGGCGCTCGGTGCGTTAGCTCCGCTGTCAGGGGTCGCTTGCTGTATCACCGCATTGAACCCAGCTTCTTCATTCGTCAGTCCAGCAGTATAGGGATCTTCAGGCATATTCGGCTCTAGCTGCGGGCTAGCAAATCGATAGCGGATATAGCGGGTATCAACACCTATGTCGTTCAAAATGCCATCCACTGTGCCGTCAGAACCGGCAAAGCCTTGTAGTAGATCCTGGTATTCACCGAAGGTGAACTGGAATACGGGACGCTCGCCGCCGGTCAGATTCTGTAGTATTGGGAAAAGCGCTTGCCCACGTTGAGTCAGACCAAGAGCACTCTTATTAGCATCATAGTCAGTCCATAATACTTCACGAGCGTCAACCAGCTTCGCATCAGCATCATCAATGGGGAAAGTTGTTGCAGGGGTATCACTCAGTTGCAACAGCGCGAGATTATAACCGCCGAAGTAATCGAACAGGCTTGTAGCCCCCATTACGCCACACATTGGCATTGCGGCAGCATATGGCACATCAAGGTTTGTCTGCGCCAAAATCGCTTTATTGTCTTCTTCGATCAATGCCCCTACAACATGACCACCCATTGAGAAGCCAGCGATTAGATATTTGTCTGGTTGAGATTTACCGGTGATGGCCTCAAATTGAAGCGCCAGCTTATTGGTGTCTACGGCGCCAGCCTGAACATCATAATAGTTAGCACTATAGGAAGAAGCTGCCCAGGCGTAACCGAGCTCCAGCATTTTCTCGCGCATGGGCGGGTTGTCTACGGTCAGGGCGCTGCCCTCACCTCTGAAGCCGTGAGCCCACATCACCAACTGACCGTTCCACTGTGACGGAACTTCAATCCTGAACCCTGCGCCCTCGTTCACGCCCACCCACCTTTCAGTATCTGGGTAACCAGGTAAAGCCTCAAAGTCGTTGACTTGCGCGGTGTCTACCGAAAATGCGCAGTTATCAATCCGTTGCTGTTGCGGTGTGCTACCCGATGGGCTGGTTCCAGCGGTCGGACAAGCCACTGGATCATCACTACCACCACCTCCTCCGCCTAAACACCCTGAAAGCACTATCGCGCTGACCGCGACGCTCAAAAATGCCGTTTTTTTCAAAGCTCTCATTCTTATTCTCCTGATAGGCAAGGCCAAAATTGTTTTTATTGGGGTATCACCGGTATGAGCTGGCATTGCTGGATTAGAGTAAAGCCTCAAAACACCCGGGCAGCAAGCAAGCGTAGGGATTAGCGAGACCTATTTCGCGGCCATGGATATGCCAGCATTGATTTAATGGATGACTGTGTCAGCGAACCCACCCAAATGGGTGGGTTATATGGGCGAGCATGCCGGTAACGGCCTGCAAAAATAGGCGAAAGAAACGCTTTAACCCGTTAAGGGGGTTGTCGGCGCTGGGCAATTTCGTGACAATCGACCCGTCTGTCTCACTTGTTTCAGACCTATAACAATAATTTTGCAAAGAAAGGTCAGTAGTATGTCGGTTTGTTGGCCTGGCTGCTGTGTACAGCCCCTGTCTTTGCCCGGAGAACGCATACCTTTGAATGCCCGCTTATCAATCGAACCTGTCGTGCGCCTGATTACCCTGCTACTGGTGGCGGTGGTCGTGGTGATGCTTGGGCGGCTCACCTGGATCCTCGTTGAGCCATCCAGCATGCTGCCTTCGGTGGAGGACAGTCGTCTTGATCCGATAGCCAACGGTGCTGAAGCGGCTCGGGTCCGTGGTTTTGATGATGTGGCCGCCCTGTCTGTCTTCGGCTCTGCGGCCAGAGCCGCCAATACGGTTGTGGACGCACCGGATACGTCCCTCAGTTGGGTGCTCAAGGGCGTGCTGGCGGACCCTGATCCTGAGCGCAGTGGCGCTATTCTGGCGCCGCAGGGTCAGCCCGAAAAATATTATCGGGTTGGCGCCAGCCTGCCCGGCAGTGTGCGCCTGGATCAGGTGCTGGCCGATCGAGTAATACTGGTGCGTGATGGCCAGCTCGAAACCCTGCGCTTGCAGCGCCGGCCTCTGTCCTCTGGTGCCGCAACACCTTCGCGCCGCACGGCTAACTTACCTCAGGTTGATACCAGCGTGACCTTGGCGCCAGATGGCGGCGTCGCGCGTATTGATCGTGAAGCCTGGATGAACGATCCGCAACGTTTCCTGGAAGTGGTATCCGCCAGCCCGGTCATGGTCGATGGCGCGATGTACGGGCTGGAAATCAGCCCCGCACGCAATGCGCGCGAATTTGAAGCCGCTGGCCTGCAGGCTGGCGATGTGGTGACTGCAGTCGAGGGCACCCCCGTTTCAGAAATTAATGATTACCGCGACATTCTTCAGGAACTGACGGGCGACAGCGTCAACCTGACGGTGGAGAGAAACGGTGACCCGATGACTATTACGATAACGATGGATTGAGACACAATGCCGATGCTGTCCCACATTGCCCGCTGTACCTTCCCGCTGCTGCTCGGGCTCAGTTTGCTGAGCGCGTCTATCCAGGCCCAGACCCAGACTGCCGGCGACCCGGAAGAGGAACTGGTGCTCAACCTGCGCGATGCCGAGATCAACGGGCTGATCGAAATAGTCAGCCAGGAAACAGGCATCAATTTTATCGTGGACCCGCGGGTACGCGGTCAGGTCAATGTGGTGTCAGGCACCCCGGTCAAGCGCGGTGAGCTTTATGATCTGTTCCTGGGTGTGCTCAAGTCCTACGGTTTCGCGGCTGTGGCGGGTGAGCAGGGCACGGTACGGATTCTGCCGGAAGTGCAGGCCAAGGAAAACGAAGTAGGCTCGCTGGATGGCCGCAGCCGCGGTGACGAGGTCATCACCCATGTGATTGGCGTCAAGCATATCAACGCCGGCCAACTGGTGCGCATTCTACGGCCGTTGGTGCCCAAGGGCGGGCATCTGGCCGCCGCAGCCGAGTCCAACAGCCTGGTGATTGCCGACACTGCCGCCAATGTCCGTCGAATCCAGGCGCTGATCGAGCGCATCGATCTGGAGTCCATGGAAGAGTTCGAGATCGTGCCGCTCCAGCATGCCTCGGCACTGGATCTCGTGCGGATCGTTGATTCGCTGGATGCGCCGACGCCGGGTGAGGATTTCACCAAGCGGGCGCGGGTGATCGCCGATCAGCGCACCAATACGGTAATCCTGCGCGGCGATCCTTCGAATCGGGGTTCGCTGCGCGAGATCATCCAGCAGTTGGATCGCCCGGCAGATGGCGGTGCGACGCAGGTACATTATCTGCGCTACGCCAATGCCGAAGCGGTAGCAGAGGTGCTACGAGGCATCGCTGAAGGCCGTGAGGTCGAAGAGAATATGACGCAGAGCCCCGACGGCAGCAGCATGTCCAGCGGCAGTATGATGAGCGGGCGCCAATCTGCCGTACGCATTCAGGCGCACGAAAGCACCAACTCGGTAGTGATCTTCGGCCCTGCGGAGCTGTCCCGCGATATGGCCTCGATCATTTCCCAACTGGACATTCGCAGAGCTCAGGTACTGGTTGAAGCGGTCATCGCCGAAGTGTCCTACGACCGGGCCAAGGAGCTGGGCGTGCAATGGGGTATCGGCAGCGAGAGCGCTGGCGTAGGTATTATCAATTTCAACCGCGGTGGTAACGGTATCGTTGGTACCGCTGCTGCTGCTGCGGCTTTCCTGGATGGTAGCGTGACCACACCGCCGTCATTGAGTGATGGCGCCACCCTGGGCGGTTTTGGGCGGATCGGCAGTACTCAGATTGCGCTGCTGATCAATGCGCTGCAGGGCGACAGTTCCAGCAACATTCTGTCGACACCCAGCTTGATGACGCTGGACAATGAAGAGGCGGAGATCGTCGTCGGTCAGAACGTACCCTTTATTGTCGGACGTTCTGTAGAGACATCCGGGCAAGCCTTCGACACCATTCAGCGTGAAGACGTGGGCATCAAGTTGAAGATCAAGCCGCAGATCAACGAAGGCAACGCGGTGCGCCTGGAAATTGAGCAGGAAGTCTCACAGATTGCTCAAAGCGTAACCGGCGCAGCTGACTTGATTACCAACACGCGCACGCTCAAGACCCACGTCATGGTCGATGATAACGAACTGATCGTGCTCGGCGGTTTGATTGACGACCAGTTGGTCGAGACCCGTGACCAGGTACCTGGTCTGGGCAATATACCGGTGCTGGGTCGGCTGTTCCGTTATGACACGGCACGTATGGAAAAGCGCAACCTGATGGTTTTTCTGCGGCCGGTAATCGTGCGTGATGCCGCCCTGTCGCAGGATCTTAGTCACTCCAAATACACCTATATCCGCGATCAGCAGGTACGTGAGCAGAACCGCCAGGGCGGCCTGTTGCCGGCCGATAGCCGGCCCGTGCTGCCTGACTGGAACTATCTGCTCAGCCTGCCGCCGCCCTTTGAAAATGCCTATCGCGGTGGTGTGCCCGCCAAGACCAGCAACATTCCACCGCCACCACAGGCTGCGCAATAAGGGGTAGGCGATGACTGACAGCGACATGGGTGGTCTGATTCCCGATCCTGGTCCCCAGGCGGAGACCGGCTATCGGTTTGCCAGGCGTTTCGGCGTGGTGCCTGGCATGTTGCGCGATGGGCATCTGGACGTTTACGTGCGCGCCGATTGTGATCCTCAGGCACTGCTGGAATTGCGTCGCCGTGCGGGCCATCCGCTGAAGCCGCAGGTATTGGATGATGACGCTTTTGCCGCGCGGTTGCGTGATCGCTACGAGCGCTCGGCCAACGATGCCATGCAGTTTGTCGAGGGTCTAAGTGAAGATGCCGACTTGATGTCGGTGGCGCAGTCCTTGTCCGAGCCAGAGGATTTGCTGGAATCACAGGATGAGGCGCCGATTATTCGGCTGATCAACGCGCTGTTGTCCGAAGCGGTAAAGGAAAACGCCTCAGATATCCATATCGAGCCCTTTGAAAACCGCCTGTCGATCCGCCTGCGGGTCGATGGGGTGCTGCGCGAAATCCTGGAGCCGCCCCGGGCCTTGGCGCCGGTCATAGTGTCGCGGATCAAGGTCATGGCGAAACTGGATATTGCTGAAAAGCGCCTGCCTCAGGATGGCCGGATCGGCTTGAAACTGGTCGGCCGGGCGGTGGATGTACGGGTGTCCACGCTGCCGTCAGGCCACGGAGAGCGTGTGGTGTTGCGTCTGCTCGACAAACAGGCCGGGCGCCTGGAACTGCGCCAACTGGGTATGGGCAAGGATCACTATGAAGCGATGGAGCGGGTCATTGCCCGGCCGCATGGCATCGTACTGGTGACCGGCCCGACGGGCTCAGGTAAAACCACAACGCTGTATTCGGCCCTGATGCAGCTCAATGACCGCACGCGCAATATTCTCACCGTCGAGGACCCCATCGAGTATTACCTGGATGGCATAGGCCAGACGCAGATCAATACCAAGGTGGACATGACCTTTGCTCGGGGGCTGCGCGCTATCCTGCGTCAGGATCCGGATGTGGTAATGGTCGGCGAGATCCGTGACGTGGAAACGGTACAGATCGCCATTCAAGCGAGCTTGACCGGTCACCTGGTATTTTCCACGCTGCACACCAATACCGCCGTAGGCGCAATCACGCGACTGCGTGACATGGGCATCGAACCCTTTCTGTTGTCTTCCACGTTGAACGGGGTGCTGGCACAGCGCTTGGTGCGGACCCTTTGCCCTGAGTGCATGAAGCCGCATCAGGCGTCGGCCAGCGAGTGCCGGCTGATGGGCATCGCGGAGGATCAGGCGCCGATTCTCTATAGCGCGGTGGGTTGTGCGCAGTGCAATAACAATGGCTATAAAGGCCGCACGGGTATCTATGAACTGATCGAAGTAGACGATACCTTGCGCGGGCTGATCCATGACGGCGCCAGTGAGCAGGCAATGATCCGTCATGCCCGGTTGGCGCAAACGGGCATCCGCCATGACGGCCTGCGGCGCGTACTGGCCGGGCAGACGACCCTGGAAGAAGTGCTGCGCGTCACCCGGGAGGATTGATCATGCCCGCCTACGAATACGTCGCCCTGGATAACGCCGGTCGCACTCGCAAGGGTGTGGAGGAGGGCGATTCGTCCCGCCAGGTGCGCAGCCGCCTGCGCGACAAGGGGTTAATGCCGATGTCGGTCAGTCAGGTGGCTGAGCGCAAATCGGTGATGCGCATGCCGGTCCTGCAGCAGCGCATCAAGCCGTTGGAACTGGCCCTGGCCACCCGGCAGATGGCGACCCTGGCCCGCGCCGGCATGCCGATAGAAGAAGTGTTGGGCACCGTGGCGCGGCAAAGTGAAACGCAGAAAGTCAAATCGACACTGTCTGCGGTGCGTACCCGGGTAATGGAAGGTTTGCCCCTGGCTCATGCACTGGGCGAATTCCCCTCGGTCTTTCCGGCGATCTACCGCACCACGCTAGCAGCGGGCGAGCAGGCCGGGCGCCTGGATCTGGTACTCGAACGGCTGGCGGATAACGTCGAGGCGCAAAATGCCATGCGCCAGAAAATTCAACTGGCGATGTTCTATCCGGCCATCCTGACGGTCATTGCCCTGCTGGTGACCGTCGCCCTGTTGACCTATGTCGTGCCCGAGGTGGTTCAGGTGTTTGCTGGCATGAACCAGCAACTGCCGTGGTTGACCCGCGCATTGATCGCCACCAGCGATGCACTGAGAACCTGGGGTCTGTTGATGCTGGCGGTGGTGGTCGGCGGTGTATTTGCTTTCAAGCAGATGCTAAAAAGGCCGGGGTTTCGCTATGCCTGGGATGCCTGGCTGCTACGCGTACCTTTGCTGGGCCGATTGATAAGAGGGCTGAATACGGCGCGCTTTGCGCGTACGCTGAATATTCTGGCGGGCAGCGGTGTGCCGTTGTTGGATGCGTTGAACATGAGCGCCAGTGTCATGACCAACGTGCCTATGCGCGATGCGGTTACCGATGCTGCCAAGCGAGTCAGGGAGGGTTCGGGGGTGGGGCATGCGCTGGAGCGCAGCGGCTTTTTCCCGCCGATGACATTAAGCCTGATCAAAAGCGGTGAGAGCAGCGGTACGCTCGATCAGATGCTGGAGCGGGCGGCGGAAACCCAGGAGCGGGAGTTGGAAGCACGTATCGCAATAGTGATGGGTGTTTTCGAGCCGCTGCTGATACTGGCAATGGGCGGCGTGGTACTGATTATCGTACTCGCTATCCTGCTGCCGATCTTTGAACTCAATCAATTGGTTAACTGATCATGCTCAATTCTAGATGCTCCGGCGAACAAGCCGGCAAACAAGCCGGTAGACAACGCGGCTTCACCCTGATCGAAGTCATGGTGGTGGTCGTGATTCTTGGCATCCTCGCCGCCGTTGTGGTTCCTCGGGTAATGGATCGCCCCGATCAGGCGCGTACCACCAAGGCACAAAACGACATACGTGCGCTGGAAAGCGCGCTGAATCTTTACCGGCTGGATAACTTCAATTATCCGACGACCGAGCAGGGTTTGTTTGCGCTGGTTACGATTCCCACTAGCGGCGATGTGCCGCGTAATTATCGTACCGGTGGTTATATTGATCGCTTGCAGAAAGATCCATGGGGCAATGAATACCAGTATTTGCGTCCAGGCCGCGACGGCCGGGAATACGATCTGTACAGCCTGGGCGCTGATGGCCGGCCCGGTGGTGAAGACGCCAACGCCGATATCGGTAACTGGAATATGGATCTGGACGAGAATCGCTGAGCATGCGCCGGCCGGCCGCCCAACACCGATACGCAACATCAGGATTTACGCTGATGGAGCTGCTGGTTGTGCTGGTATTGGTCGGCATTGTGGCCAGCCTGGCGACCTTGTCCATCGGCGACGGGGCAGAGCGCCAGTTGCGAACCGAGACCCAACGGCTGGTCGGCGTGCTGCAACTGGCGCGGGACGAGTTGCTGATTACCGGCAGTGCCGAACGCGCTCTGGGATTACGGCGGGATGGCTACAGCTTTCTTGAGCTGGTCATTCTGGATGACAGCACCCGGGAATGGCAGCCGATGGTCGACCAGCAGTTGGGGCCGTGGCAACTCGAGCCTGGTGTGGTCGAGCTTGAATATGAGCAGGAAGGTGAGCGCCGGGCGCTGCCGCAAACGGCCGGGTGGGAGCCCAATGTGAGGCTGGGCAATACCGGAGAAATGACGCCGTCGGTGATCACCTTGCGGGTGCCCGGCAAACCTCTGGAGCGGCATATCCAGATTACGCTGGAAGGCACTATCGAGGTGTTGGATGCGCTCCCGGAATAGCGGCTTTACCTTGCTGGAAGTGCTGGTGGCCATGACTATCCTGGCCGTAGCCCTGGCGGCCTTGATCAAGGGTGGCTCCGATCATTCGCGCAATACCCTGTACCTGCAGGAGCGCACGCTGGCCCATTGGGCTGGCCAGAATGTGCTGGCCGAGTATGAGTCCGGCATGCGCCCGGTGGCGGAAGGTAACCGCAGTGGCGACGCCACTATGGGGCCGTTCCGTTATGGCTATCGGGTGGATGTCAGTGATTATGTGCCTGAGGCGCCGATCGTCTTGCCGGCCGTCAAACGTATCGATGTGACCTTGTGGCTCTTTGAGCGGGGCGAGCAGGAGCAGCGTGCTGTGGTCACCGGGTTCATGCTGCCATGAGGGATTACAGCGCCGGGAAATCACGCGGATTTACCTTGCTGGAAATGCTCGTGGCCATGGCGGTATTTGCGATCATGAGCGTGGTTGCCTACGGCGGCTTGCGCGCGGTGTTGAGCGCTGATCAGGTGACCCAGGAACATGCTCGGCGTCTCGCAGACCTGCAGGTCACCTTGAGTGTGTTGGAGCGGGATCTGGCGCAGATCGTGGATATATCCGTGCGCGATGAGTTTGGTGATCGCATGCCGCCGCTGCGTTTGCGCGCGGGGGGCGACAGCAAATTGCTGGAGATAGTCCGCGCTGGCGCGGGCGGTGATCAACGCTTGCGCAGAACAGCCTGGTTGATTACCGACCGGGGCCTGGAGCGCCAATTGTGGCCGGGTGTAGATATCGCTGATGCCGAAAGTGCGCGCGTGCAGCCCTTCGGCTTTCTGGTGGATGAGGATGAGTTGCTTGGCATGGAAACCGGATTTGCGCTGGTGGTGCGCACGGCCACTGGGCTGGACCGGCTGGATGCATGGCCGCCAGCCGGTAGCGACCCGTCCGCCAGCCAGTTGCCGTTGGCGGTGGAAATTGTGCTGGATATACCTGGCTATGGCGAAATACGCCGCTTGATGGCGGTTGGGCTATGAGCCGCTCGGCCAAGCGGCAGCAAGGGGTGGCACTGGTGACCGCCCTGCTGGTGGTGGCGCTGGCGGTCGCGGCTGCGGTGGCCATGGCAATGCGCAGTCAGACGGATATCCGCCGCACCAGCGCAGTATTCGAGCGCGATCTGTCGAGGCAGATTGCTCTGGGCGGCGAGAAAATGATTCTGCAGTTGCTGGAGCGTGTTGAGGGGCCTGACGAGTTGGCCTGGGATACCTGCCGCTCGCCCACGCTGCCATTTACGGTGGATGGGGTGCGGCTACAGGCCACGGTAGAAAGCATGCAGTGCCGCTATAACCTCAATGCGTTGGGCGGAGCGGATGAGACCGAGCAGGGCTATTTTGCCCAGTTGGTTGACCGGGTAGGTACCGAGAGCGGGGTAACGATGCCCTCTGGCGCCCAGTTGGCCGTGGCGGTGACTGACTGGATGAACCCGGAAACCGATGACCCCAGCTACCGGCTGGACGATCCTCCGCGGTATTCGGGCAACCGGGCGATGCTGGTCGCGTCCGAGCTTAATTCGGTACCGGGCATGACCAGCGAAGCCTGGGCTGCACTGGCACCTTATGTGACGGCTTATCCGGGTCAGGCTAGCCCGATAGATCTGCAGCGCAGTTCTGAGCTGATGCAGGATGTCTTCAGTGGGCGGGCGGCTTCGGAGCAGTCACCCTGGTTTATGCGGCTGGAACTGGTAGCCGAGTTTGGTGAGCGGCGCTTCTTCCAGTGTTCGCTGTTGGATGCGCCTAACGGTGTGGTGGTCCTGCGAGAACAAACGGCCTGCGAGCCCTGACAATAACGGATCAAATTATGTTGATAGTGCTTTTGCCGGAGAATCCTCAATTGCCAGATCAGAGCGCGAATGCGTTGCTCTGGTGGCGGCTGGATCGAGAAGGCCAACTGCTGGATGAAGGCCAGGATAGCCTCGGTGATCTGCGTCTGCGGTTTGCCGGGGAACGTTTGCGTGTCCTGGCACCCGCGATGGCGGTGGGCCTTTATCGCCTGGATATGCCGGTCAAACGTGCCGCTTCGATCCGTGCCGCTTTGCCCTATGCCCTGGAAGACCAGCTCAGTCAGGATCTGGAGCTGTTGCACTGCGTTCCCGGCCCACGCCGTGAGGATGGGCGCATCGCGGCGGCGGTGGTTGAGCAGGAGCACATGCATGTCTGGCAAGCGTTGTTCCGTGAGTCCGGCTGGCGTGTGGAGGCGATCCTGCCACTGGCTGTATTGCATGCTGCCGACAGCCCACAGACCGGTTTGCGTATCATTCCTTCGCCCTGGCCAAGCGCGACACCACAGGCGTTGATCACCGCCTCGGATCAGGAACCCGCGTTGATCGAGGAGGGCATGTTGGCCCTCTGGCTGCAGCGCCGGATGGCTGATTTGCCAGAGACGTTACGGCAGGTAGAAGTCGCAGTTTATCCGCCAGAGACGCTGGGGCTGGCCGCTGTTGATGTCGTCAGTATTTCGCCTAGTGAGTCCGCTGTCGATCTGCCGGACGTGCTGCGCAGAGTCATGGTGCCGGCGCCAGCGCTGAATCTGTTAAGTGGCCCTTATGCGGTCAGCATGGCAACGCCGCCCTGGCGCAAGGCGCGGCCAGCGATGATCGCCGCTGGCGTGGTGGTGCTGGTTGCGCTGGTGCAGATGACCCTGGAATGGGCCGCATTATCCCGTGAGCGGGACAGGCTGGCGGAGGGCATCAATACGTTATTCGAGCGCAGCCTGCCGAACAGCCGCCGGGTGGATGCCCCCGAACAGTTCCGGCAGGTGATGCAGGGCAGCGCTGCCCAGGCGGGGGGGCAGAGCAGCGGGGCGGTACTCTATGAGGTGTTGGCCGTCATCAAGGGAAGTGACGGCGCGCGCATCAGACAGTTCCGATCAACCCCCAACGAGCTTGAAGTGGAACTGCAGCTCAATTCATTTGCCGATCTGGAGGCGTTGCGCACCGAGCTGGCGAGCAAGCCGGGACTCAGCGAGGCTCTGCAAGGCGCTGACGCCGGCACCGAGGGTGTGACTGCGCGTTTGAAAATTTCCAGGAGAGAGTCATGAGTAGCTGGTGGGCGGGCCTGGCTCCGCGTGAACGCATCATTCTGATGGCGGGGACGTTGGTATTGGCGGTCCTGCTGATCTGGTTGGCGATACTCGAGCCGCTCGCGGCAAAGCGGGCCAACCTGCAGGCGGAAGTGGCTGCACTGGGCGCCGACCATGACTGGATGCAGCAGGTGGCTCCGGAAGTGCGCCGCAGAGCGGCATCCCAGTCGAGCAGTCGTGCGGGGCCGACGGGGAATGGGTCGGTCCTGACTCTGGTTGAGGTGTCGGCCAATGCCTCTGGCATGCGCGCTTCCATGGAGCGCATCCAGCCGGAAGGTCAGGGCGCACGTCTGTGGTTCGATGCGGTGTCCTTTGACGCACTGATGGCCTGGCTTGGCGAGTTGGAAAAGCGCCAGGGCCTGCAGATCAGTCAATTGGCTGTCGACGCAGGGACAGAGCCGGGTGTGGTATCGGCTCGAGTGCTGGTGGAGTCGCGCTGATGAATAGAATGCCGCGCATGAAGGGTTTGATATTGCTGGGTGTACTGTTGTACCTGGGTAGTCTGATCTGGTTTCTGCCAGCCTCCTTTGTCTGGAAGCAGATACAGGACCAGTTACCGGCGCAGGTAACGCTTGAAGGCTTGACCGGCACCTTGTGGTCCGGACATGTCAGTCGCATGCAGGTCCAGGGCGTTGATCAGGGAGCCCTCAGGTGGGATTGGCAACCTTCAGGGCTGCTAAGAGGCAGGATCAGCCTGGATATGTTCTGGCAACCGCGCAATGGTCAGGTTGCCGCGCAGCTGGATGTCGGCCTGAACGCCTTGCAACTGAAAAACGTGGATGGACGTCTGGATGCTGCCAGCATGGCAGCCGTCAACAAGGCGCCCTTTGTCCTGGCTGGCCACTGGTTGCTTGATGTGCCCCTGCTGGAGCTGAACGACTGGCAATATGTCGGCCAGGCCGACGGCCAACTGATTTGGGAAAATGCGGCTGGCGGCTTGCCCAACGCATTGCCCCTGGGGCACTTGATGGCCGAGCTTAGCGGTGAGGAAGGTTGGTTGGTGTTTCGTCTGAGTGATCGCGGAGGGCCCTTGGGGCTGCGCGGAGACGGCCGGTGGCGTCCAGGCCAGGCACTGGCCCTGAATACGCAAATGCAAGCGCGGGCGGACGCTGATGCGGCCCTGGTTGGTGGGCTGGGACTGCTTGGCCGGCCAGATGCCCAAGGCTGGATACACTGGCGCGTCAATCTGCAATGAACCATATACCTGACATGAATCTGGAGTGCACATGCGAATAATTCTGCTCGTTGGCCTGATAACAGTTCTGGCTGGCTGCGCGACGACCAGCACCTCGCCTCGCACGCAGACGGTAGATAACGCTGCACTGGTCGATGCCCGGGCCAAGTTGGGGCTCGGACGCTGTAGCCTGGAGCTGGCCAATGAGATCCTCGCGGTAGGTAATGCGGGTCTGGAGCAGGAAGCGGCTTATACCTGCCTGCAGCAGGGGCAGGTCGATGCGGTGGAGCGCCTGTTGGCTGACTTCAGCACTCGCCACCCCAATGCAACCAATCAGGATTACTCCGCGTATCTGCGGGCCTTGGCAGAATTTATCCGCTTTGAATTGGCCGAGGGCGATGATCAGAACAGACTGGCCCTGGGCAGGCACGCGCACGATGGTCTGGTGGCCTTTGTCCGGCAGTATCCAGACTCCGCCTACCGTCAGGAAGTAGCGCCCAGGCTGGAAGATTTGCACGAGGGCATGGCGAGCGCAGAGTACGGGTTGGCCATGACCGATATCGAAACGGGTCGTCGCGACGTGGGTGCTGCTCGATTGCGCTATGTGGTAGAGCAATATCCGCGCAGTGACGCTGCGTCTGCCGCTGGCCGCTGGCTGGAACAGCGTGCCGTTCCCTGACAGGAGGTCTGGTCGGTACTGTCGAGGCACTTCGGCTGCTGCCTTTCAGTGCATCCATGGCATTGGAATAGCCACTTCGGGTTGACATTGTGCACAGTTTGCGAGCGTCCTTGTCACAGGACTGTCAGAAACCGCTGTAACCCGTTGATATGCTTGATTCGATTATAAGCTATTGATTTTAATAGAAAAATAATCGTTCAAAAAATGATCATTCTAAGCATCAACCCCGCAGGCTATGGTTCAGAGGGTGTTTTGAGCAGGCTATCCACAAAGTTGTCCACAGATTTTGTGGATAGCTTTTATCCTAGGATGAGGCTCAGATGCCTTGCGGTATCTCCTCGCCACCAAGTGCCGCAGTCAACGACGGGATGAGTTCTGACAGCGCCTTGGACATGATGATGAAGCTGGCATCCAGTTGTGCCGCCATATCGTCCGCCCCTTGATCGTCGGCTTCGTCACGCAACAGGTCTTCAAATTTAAGACGCTTGACGGTGAGCTTGTCATCCAGGCTGAACGCGAGCTTTTCCTGCCACTGCAGGCTCAACTGGCTGACCTGCTTGCCGACCGTGAGATGCTGCTGAATTTCATCACTGGCCAGGTCCTGGCGTTTGCAGCGGATAACACCGCCATCCTCGGATATATCGCGTAGCTCGCATTCATCACCAATCACCAGACCTTCAGGCGCCTGCCCGGTCTTGACCCAATCGGTCATGCATGCGGCTGGCGCCATCTTCACATTCAGGGGGCGGACCGGCAGGCTGCCAGTGCATTCGCGCAGGAGGCTCAGCAGATCCTCTGCACGCTTGCTGCTGGAGCTGTCGATAGCTATCCAGCCCTCAGCCGGTGCAATGCACGCCAGCGTGGTCTGAGTGCGGGTAAAGGCCCTTGGCAGAAGCGACATGACCAGTTCGTCCTTAAGCGTCTCGCGTTCTTTCTTGTAAACCTTGCGCCCGTCGCGGGCTTCGATTTCGTCAACCTTTTCCGCCAGCCCCTCACGGATCACGCTGCCCGGTAAAATGCGTTCTTCCTTGCGCAGGGCAATCAGCCAATAGCCTTCCGCGACCTGGACCCGGTTCTCCGAGTGCCGGCCAAAGGGCGTGGTCCAACCCAGGGTATGGGTTTCCTGACTGCCGCACGGGCGCGAGGGGCGCTCATCCAGGGCGGCGATCAACTCGGCCTCGCTGAAGGGGATGGTCTGGCTGAAACGGTAAAGCAGAAGATTACGAAACCACATTGAGCATGTCCTTGAACGTCTGGGCACAAAAGCCAGCAATATTGCCTGAGCCTGGGCGCCACGGCCAGCCAATACAGGTAGTTTGATTAACATATTGAAAATGGCAGATATTTTTTTACGAAAGGTATTGCCAGATCGAAAAAAGCTGCCTAGAATGCGCCCCACTTCGAGAGCAAATGGGTGAT
>TARA_R110002020_G_scaffold303939_4_pt1 | contig 27161 bp, 27 predicted proteins | sample TARA_R110002020 | Tara Oceans TARA_R110002020 (sample SAMEA4396489) | marine metagenome | biome: Westerlies Biome; feature: [MES] marine water layer (ENVO:01000295) within the mesopelagic zone...; material: water (ENVO:00002006), including particulate matter (ENVO:01000060) such...
AATTTATCGTGAAATCGTGTATAATACGCATTCCAGCTTGTTTCTTGTAGAGGCGTGTCTACACGACCGCCTTTAGATAATTTTTCAAAGAGTTCATCTGTTTCTTCTTTACTGTCCAGATCAACGCTGAGCGAAATCTGATTGCCTTCATTTAACGGCGTATCTGGGGCGGCATCGTAGGCCATAATATGGATTCCTTTACCTTTCAGTTCGGCATGCTGCAACTTGTTTCTGTAATTTTCGGGAATGTCAATTTCTTTTCCTTCATACGTTTCCTTATTCTGAATTTCTGCATCAAAACAGTCCCTGTAAAAATTCAGGGCTTCCTGACAGTTTCCTCTAAAGGTTAAATATGGTTGTACTTTTTTCATGATTGTTAGTTTTTATAAAGCTAGGAAGAATGCGGCTTAAGCCGAAATTGAAGGTGTTATTTTCTTCTTAATCCATACCTAAAATGTGTTAACCTGCGAGGTCTTCGAGACCTTGTAGGTTTTAGTTTGGAGAAGATGGAGACCTACAAGGTTTTCAAAACCTTGCAGGTCGGCCAATAAAACCAAAGATTTATATCTTGTTACATCTTAACTGAAGATTCTATAATTTTTTTTAAATGATAGTTGACAAATCTTTATAAGTGAATATAATAATAGAAAAAATCTGTTGAAATTCTAAGTTATGAATTGGGACCTTTTAAGTTGTTTGATTTTTTTTCTGGTACTGGTGGTTTACTTAACGCAGTGACCAAAATATCGTCTTGATGCTTTTAGAAATTTTTTAAAAAATGTATTTAGTATTTTTCCATTAAAACAATGTGTAGAACAATATTGTCAGTACTACGCTTAAAGCTAATGAGAAAAAATAAGGATTAAGCTAATAATAACTTTGTCACAGGCAATCCTCCTTGTCAAGGGAAGGTGGATTCGCTTTGAGCGAAAGACGGAAGGGTTAACCCGGAACCACCCCGTCTCAATCTTACGCTTGAGCCACCCCCTCCTTGAAAAGGAGGGGAGCTTTTCTTGTATTCACTAACCTGCAAGGTCTTCAAGACCTTGTAGGTTTTCCATTTTGATACGCATTCGCATTAGACCTACAAGGTTATCAAAACCTTGCAGGTCTGTCATTGACCTTACCGGTCAGACGTTATATTTTATCCAGATACGTAAGCATCTTTTTGATCTGGTCTTCGAGTTTCTCGCTGGATAGTTTTTCGCGCAAGCGGTCTGTGATGATTGGGAATGAAAAAGGAGTTGGTTTTTCGCAATATTTGATCACTATTTCCTGATTTTCTATGCGTTCTAAGGCAATGCGTAAGCGGCCTTCTTCCAGTTGATGTTCAAAAGTTTCGCGATAAGCCTGCTGAAAAAGGAGGTTTTCAGGTTCGTAATCCCGAAAAACCTCAAATAGTAACTGACTATTACTTTGAAGGTGCTTGCTTTTTACAACCTTACCGGGATAACCGGTGAACACCATCCCGGCAATTACTGCTATATCACGAAATTTACGGCGAGCCATTTCTGTAGAATTCAAGCTCTTTTGCAGATCATCAAGAAGAAAATCAGGCGTAAAAAGGTCATTATCTAAAACCTGTTGCAGATCAATCTGCTGGTCTGAAAGGATTTCAAAACCGTAATCATTAAATGCAATGCTAAAAGAAATAGGGGAAAGCAAACTAATGCGATAGGCCAGCAAACTACCCAGCGCTTCATGCACAAACCGCCCTTCAAAAGGATAGAAAATATGATGAAACCCTTCCCTGCTTTGAAAAGTTTCGATCAAAAACTGATCAGCATTAGGAACAATTGATTCTTTTCGCTGTCGGGAAAAAATATGTTGCAAGGCACGCAATTCTCTACTTTGATTTTGAGCAGGTTCATTTGCCGAGTATAATTCTTGCCGTAACAATTCGCTCATTTGTGCGGAAAGTGTTAATCTTCCGCCCATCCAACTCACAATGCGAGCGTTTTTTACTTTGGCTTTTTTAACCAAAACCTGCATATTCTTGATGCGGTATAATTCAAGAGTTCTACCGGCAAAAGTGAAAACATCTCCCGGATTTAATTTAGAAATAAACCATTCTTCAATACTGCCAATGAATCCGCCCTTTAAATATTTTACAGCCATTGCGGCATCACCTACAATAGTACCTATTTGCAAACGGTGTCGCATGGCGATGCCGCGGTTGTTGACTTTAAATAAGCCGTTGTCTTCTATCTCAACTTTTTTATATTCGTCATACGCTTTCAGCGATTGGCTGCCTTTGGTAATAAAATTGAGAATCCACCGCCATTGGTCTTCGCTCATTGTCTGAAAACAAAAAGTAGATTTAATCTCCGGCCAAATTTCATTGGGATAAAATCCGTCAGAAACCGCCAGCGTGGTTAAATATTGTACCAAAACATCAAAACTAAGCAGATACGGAATTCTATCTTCTACTACCTGTTTTTTTACAGTTTCCCCTAAAGCCGAAGCTTCAATAAGTTCGATAGCGTGGGTAGGTAAAAAATAAATAACACTTTCTTTTCCCGGCTGGTGACCACTACGCCCGGCACGTTGCAAAAAACGAGCTACACCTTTAGGTCCGCCTATTTGAATAATCGTCTCAACCGGCGTAAAATCGACGCCCAGATCAAGACTAGATGTACAAACGACTGCTTTGAGACTTTCATTACGAATAGCTTCTTCTACCCAAAGTCTTGTCTCTTTGTTGATGCTCCCGTGATGCATCGCAACCTCACCTGCAAACTCTGGATATTTATTTATCAACCGCTGAAACCAGATTTCGCACTGTCCACGTGTGTTTGTAAAAAGAAGGGTCGTTTTACTCTTCTTGATGATGGGTACGACTTCATCAAGCAAGTGCAAACCCAGATGACCGCGCCAGGGAAATGTTTCCATTTTCTCCGGAATAATACTGTCAACTCTTATTTTTTTATCGATTTCTGCTTTAATTAAAACTGAATTTTCCAACGCCGGTGATTCTGGTCCCAACAATACCTCACGTGCTTGTTGCAAATTTCCTATGGTTGCCGAAATTCCCCAGATGCGCAGTTTAGGAGCGATGGTTTTTAATCTGGAAAGGGCGAGTTCTGTCTGTACGCCGCGCTTTGTGCCTAGCAATTCGTGCCACTCGTCAATCACAATGGCAGAGCAGTCTTTAAAGGTTTTGTCATAACCTTTTGATGAAAGTAAAAGATGCAAACTTTCCGGAGTGGTGATAAGAAGGTCTGGCATTTGCTTTTTCTGCTTGGCTCGTTCGGCCATGCTCGTGTCCCCGGATCGAATGCCTACGGTAAGCTGAGTTCCTATTTCATCAGCAAAACGTTGAGAAGCCTGGGCAATCTCCACAGAAAGGGATCGTAGTGGAGTGATCCAGATAGCTTTAAGTCCTTTTTTATGTTTGGTTTTATAATCTGGATTGCTTCTTATGTAATCAAGCACAATGGGAATCCAAAGGGCATAGGTTTTTCCGCTGCCTGTAGGCGCGTTTAGGAGTCCGTTTTTACCATCCAGAAATGCCTGCCAGGTTTCCCGCTGAAAGGGAAAAGGTTTCCATTTTTGGTTTTTAAACCAGGAGTCGGGGATTTTATAGAGTTGTTTTTCTGTCATAATTATAACCCTTCCGTCTTTCGCTTTGCTCAAGCCACCTTCCCTTGGTAAGGGAAGGAGCTTTTTTTAGTTCCCCTCCTTAAAAAGGAGGGGTGCCCGATGAAATTCGGGTGGGGTGGTTGCTTTACTTTTTAAAATTATCCTTTATCTCTTGCAAAACAGACGGTAAAAAATCAAAAACCATTTTATTTTCAAAACGAATTACTGTAAAACCGAGTTCTTCTAACCTATTTGTTCTTTGCAAATCATATTCTTCGGCAGTGGGATTCATATGTACCTGCCCGTCTAATTCTATAATGAGTTGTTCACCCGGACAATAAAAATCTACTATATAATTTTCAATACTATGCTGTCTTCTAAATTTTCTTCCTTCTAATTGAGAGCTTTTTAAATGTTTCCACAAAAAAGCTTCGGCTGGAGTTAAGTGTTTGCGCAAATCTTTCCGAAAGGATTCTAGTTCTTTTCTGTTGTGGATTTGCTTTTTCATAGTATTAGTTTGTAACCCTTCCGTCTTTCGCTTTGCTCAAGCCACCTTCCCTTGTTAAGGGAAGGAGTTTTTTTAACTGTTCCCCTCCTTTTTAAGGTGGGGTGCCCAAAGGGTGGTGGTTTTTTTAATTATTTACCCTTTTCACTCTTTTTTTCTGCACTCGGAATCAGAGCCTTTAAATCCTCCAATGTATTAGCATCTTCTATTTTTTTGTCTTTTCGCCAACGCAGCATTCTCGGAAAACGGGTTGCGACGCCACTTTTATGACGGGAGGAAGTTGCAAGGCCTTCAAAAGCGATCTCAAAAACGTGATGCGGAGTCACACTGCGTACAGGGCCAAAACGTTCTAAGGTGTTTCGTTTTATCCAGGCATCGAGGCTGCGGAATTCGGCGTCGGTAAGACCGGAATATGCTTTTGCAAAAGTGACCAGTTCTTCTTTGTTTTCATCCCAAAGTCCGAAAGTGTAATCTGTAAATAGATTACTTCGGCGGCCGTGACCGCGCATGGCGTAGGTGAGCACCGCGTCGATAGTAAGCGGATCGACCTTCCACTTCCACCAATCACCTTTTTTACGGCCTACTAAATAGGGTGAGTCTTTTCGCTTCAGCATTAAACCTTCAGACATGACTTCGCGGGAGCGCTCTCGTTCTGCGGCGGCTTCTTGCCAATTTGCAAATTGCATGGTTTCAGAAAGGTGTAAAGGCAGTTCGTCATGTTTAACATCCTGATAAAGTTTTTCCAGAATTTTACGCCTTTCGGCGAAAGCCAAACTGCGAATATCTTCTCCTTGCCATTCTAAAATATCGTAGGCTTTTAAGATGACGGGGGTCTTTTTTAGCTGATTTTTAGTGATATTCTTTCGCCCAATTCGAGTTTGTAAATCGTTAAAAGTGCCTATAAAATCGTCTTTAAAAGGCAAAATTTCGCCATCCAGAACGGTTCCATCGGGTATCACGTTTACAAAAGTCTGAAATTCTGGGTATTTATCGGTTACCAGTTCTTCGCCGCGTGACCATACAAAGAGTTCATTATTGCGCACAATCACCTGCGAGCGGATGCCATCCCATTTATGCTCAGCAAACCAGTCTGATATATCACCCAAATCTTCCGGTTGGCCCTCAATGGCGTAAGCCAAATAAAATGGAAATGGTTTACTTAAAAAATCCTCCTCATTTTCTTCTAAAATCAGCTTTTTAAAGGTAGTTTTTTGCGGTGACCAATCGCCCATGAGTTTATAAGCGAGAATATCTTCATCTATGCCGGTAGCTTTTGCCAGCGCACGCGTCATTAACTTCTGACTTACCCCAATACGAAAACTGCCGGTGATTAATTTCGTAAAAACGAAACGCTCGTAATAATTCAAATCGGTCCAGTTGGTAAAAAGATACTCGCGTTTTTCCTCATCTGTTTTTTTCTTGAGGGCAATCATCTCTTCTAGAAATTGGGTCAGGCTCTTGTCTGTGCTTTCTTCAGAAGCGGGAATGATAAGCGCAATTGTTTCGGCCAGGTCGCCTACTATATGATAGCTTTCTTCAAACAACCATAACGGAATATTTGCCAATTCAGTAGCCCAGGTGCGCAACAATGTGGTATTTACAGGACGCGGTGGGCGCCGATGTGAAAGTATAGCAATAGCCCATAGCTTATCATCAGGATTTGCTTCCCTGAAATATGCAGCTAACGCTTCCACTTTTAAATTGGTTTTATTAGTGCTGTCGATTTGCCGTATGAGTTCTGCGAATTGTTTCATTCCTCACCTTCCCTCTCTGCCTTTCAGGCATCCCTCCCCAAGGGAGAGAATTACAAATGATTTATTAATCTTCATTTTCTTTATCTTTTTGTGTGCCGTCTTCATCTTCTTCGTATTGCGTTTGTTCGGTGCGGGCGTCATAACCTTGCTCGCGGAGAAAGCGTGAAAAAATATCGGTATAGCCATGAGTGCAGATAATTTTATGCGCACCCGTTTCTTTGATACTTTGTAATAATCCCTGCCAGTCACAATGGTCTGAAAGGACAAAACCTTTATCAATTGCACGCCTTCTTCGCGCTCCGCGAAAGGTCATCCAGCCGCTCGCCGAAGCAGTAACGTAAGGCACCATCTTGCGCAACCACGGGCTGCCGTGAGCGCTGGGTGGTGCTACGACTATATTGCCTTTTAATTCTTCTTTTTTGGTTTCACGAGTAATGCGTTCTGTGGGTGGTAAATCAACCAGCGTACGAATAACTTCGTTCATATTTTCTACAGCACCATGTGTATAAATTTTTCCTAAATCTGTGTCGAGATGCTTAATCAAGCGTTGGGCTTTGCCTAGAGAATAGCCGAAAAGAACGGATGTCCTCCCATCAGCTTTATTTTGTGCCCACCATTGATTGATGTCATTCATTACCTGCGCTTGTGGAATCCATTTAAAAGCGGGCAGGCCAAAAGTGCATTCGGTGATAAACGTGTCGCAACGAATGGGTTCATAAGGAACAGCGATGCCATCATTTTCAGTTTTGTAATCACCTGTAAAAACCCAGACTTCACCTTTATGTTCAACACGTATTTGAGAACTACCAATGATATGCCCGGCAGGATGAAAACTAAATTCTACGTTATTGATCGTGAAACTTTCACCAAATTCTTTTCCGGAAACTTCTATGTCTCCCAAGCGATGTTTTATAATAGGCACATTAGTGTGCTGCGTAATATATTGTTTATGACCATAGCGGCTGTGGTCTGCATGGCCATGCGAAATAATAGCCTTGTCTACTGGTTTCCATGGGTCTAAATAAACTTTCGCGGCGGCGCAATAAATGCCTTTTTCATTAAATTGTAGAAGTGGTTCTGCCATTGTAAAATGAAGTTATGCATTGTTCATTTTATGACGATGGGGATTAAGAAAAGATTATATCTTCTTAAGCTGTAAGTGCTGAGAACAGCTGTGAAATAGGTGCTTTGTTAAAATAATTAAGGTAAGATTTTTTAAAGCTGGCGGAATAATTATCTTTGCACTCTCAAAAAAATGTTAATATGTCTTTTACAGATTTGTTTGATAGTGGTGAGCATAGGAGAAACCTAGGGCATTTTGCTGCTATTGCTAATATGGCTACCGTTGATGGGGCTTTAAATGGTGAAGAAGAAAAGTTGCTAAAACGCTTTGCCATAAAACTCGACATTGACGAGCAAGAGTATAAAGAGGTATTAGAAGATCCCAATAAATTTCCTATTAATCCTCCTAACAATTCTGTTAAGAGATTAGAGCGTCTTCACGATTTATTCAGAATGATATTTGCAGATCATTATATTGAAGATCACGAGCGTTTTCTTATCGAAAAATACGCAATAGGGTTAGGTTTTTCTGCTGAGAATGCACAAAAAATCATCAAACGCTCAATTGATATATTTAGCGGCGGGATAGATTTTGAAGACTACCTTTATCTATTAGAGAAATAGAAATTACTTTCTACTACGCTTAGATTTTTTTATCTGTTCTGCCACTGTTTCAAACAGGAGTGCACTATTTACGGGTTTTACTAAATAAGCGTTTACACCAGCTGCCAGAGTCTGCTCTTTCTCATCATTTGAGGCGTGAGCTGTAAGTGCCACGATAGGTATCTTACTTATTTTAGGATTCTCTGAGGTGCGTATATGATGGGTAAGATCGAGACCATCCATAATAGGCATGGTAAGATCTGCAAGAATAAGATCGTACTCGCGCTCTTTGATCAATCTTAATGCGATCTCGCCGTTTTTTGCAAGGTCGAGGCTATATTCAGGATGGGTTCTAAACATTTTCATGATTAGCATCTGGTTGATCTCAATATCTTCTGCCATTAAAATTCTGAACTTTTTATCTGGTTCTAGTTCTGTTAATGACTTAGACTTGCGTTTTCTTGATTTACTTTGATTATGGGAAATTTTAAGTTTGATATCAAGACCAAATGTTGAGCCTTCATCTACTTTACTAGCTACGCTAATATCAGCATTCATAAGATCTGCAAGTTGTTTTGCGATACTTAACCCAAGACCGCTACCTTCTACATTGATACCGCGCTTTAATCTATCGAACATGATAAAGATGTTTTCCATCTCTTTATCAGAAATGCCATAGCCTGTATCCTGAACTTCAAATTTAAGATCTATAGTTGATGAGGTTTGCTTCTTAATATTGGCTCTTAGCTCGATATAACCACTGGTTGTGTACTTTAATGCATTTTCCAGAAGGTTGATAAGAATTTGATTTATTCGTAAATCGTCTCCTACCAGATATTGCGGAATACTCTTTGGGATAGCCAATTTGAATTCTATTCCTTTTTCTCTACATTTTAAAGAATAGGTTTCTTCAAGAGCAGAGATCATAGCTTTAAAATCAAAGCGCTTGCTGTCTATTTTAAGCTTACCAGCCTCAATACGTGAAATATCAATAAGATCATCAATAAGAGAAATTAGATTATTTGATGAGTTCTGTATAATGTTGACAAGATCAAGTTGTTCCTGGCTTAATTCTGTAAGTGTTAGAATTTCAAGAAAACCTTTTATTGCATTTATGGGTGTGCGTATCTCGTGACTAATTGTAGAAAGAAACTTATTCTTAAAGTTGCGTTGCTCTTCAAGAACGCGATTGTTCTCTTCAGAAATACGGTACTTTAATATAGACTCGTTCCTAATTTGATATATTTGATGCAGGTCTTTGTAATACTTTGTACAATCATTAAGAATTATTGAAGCTTTATCGTCACTTTCTCTGGTAAAATTTACATCCAGAAATAGGTCTTCACCCTCTCTTTCAAACTTAATGCTGGGGAAGTATTGTGTTTTTTCATCGCTTTCAAAAGCATCAAGAAGGGTAAAAAAGAAAGCGTGAAAATCATGAAGATAGGTTCCCGTTTTTAATTTAAAAAGGCGGTGATCACTATCTAAAATTTTATTTTCTTTATCTATAAGTATGATCTGTGTAGATCTGTCAAAGTATTCTTGTTTAATCTTCTCAAGCATGAAGGGATAATTGTATGGCCAGATCGTGAAACACTTTTTCTACATTCTGGCCGGTTTTTGCACTAGAAAGATAAGCCTGTTTTATTTCTTTTTCTTTTAATCGTTCCTCGATAAGCTCTTGTTCGACCAAATCGACCTTATTCCCGATGATCTGTATAAGAGCATCAGGATATTTCTCTTTAAGGTAATCAATATTCACTTTAAGATCTTGATAGGTGATAGGTCTGGAAGCATCAAAAACATATATAAATGCAGAAGCTCCCATAAGATAAGAGGATCTAAAATTTTTCATTTCATCGTTTCCTTCAACATCCCACAGAATAAGATTCATTCTGTTCTCATCAAGATCTACCTGTTTTTTTAAAATATTGACACCTATGGTAACTTTATAATCATCAGAGAATTCATTAGCAACAAAACGCCGAACCAGAGACGATTTTCCCACTCCAAAATGGCCTATAAGTACAATTTTTTTAGATAATGTCATATTTAAAATATTCTGTAAGCTTTAATTTAAATGCGCTGAAATCCTTAATATCATCTTCATTTATTTCATTTTGTGCAAAGTCAAGCAGAATGTCTTCAAGTTTACTTTTAACTGTTGCATTATAAATTCCAGATATAATAACTGCAATATAATATTCCGAAAAATTTTGAACATGTATGGTATAAAGATCATAGGCAATAGCTTCAAGATTTTGCTGGTCTGTTATAAAAGCATCTTCAGCAAAGCTTTTGATAGCTGTAAGCATGCCCGCCATCATATCCTGATCTATCTTCTGCGTTATTGCCAGATTTCCTTTTAAAATACCAGATGATTTCTCAATAACCATCACCTGCTCAATATGAGCCTTATATTGATCTGCAAGTATATCTGCAGCTTCTTGCTCACGGCTCTTTTTACTTTTAAAGCCCGCAGCCCATCTTTTAAAAGAAAAGGTATGACTTATTTGCTCATTTATTTTCTCCTGAAGAACTTTTATTTCATTTTGAACATACTTTTTAATCATTTTACCCATAACAGGATAAAGCGCTTCTGCCACCGCATCCTGTGATTTCCTGATTTCTGTTTGCAAGGTTTTAGTTATGGTGGGACCCAGAGTAAGGGGCATTTCTTTAATGAACTCCTGCAGGTTTTCATCTATTATGGGCTGCACACGTGCAGAAAGATTGCCTTGCCTTTTCTCAAGTTTATCCAACTTTTTGGTAATGCGCTGTGCCAGTTCGCGGTCATCAGTAAGTAGAATCTCCCGAAGAATATCAAGTTTATCTTCAGTATTCATAGCGTATTTATTGACCGGCTTTTATCTTTTCGCCAAGCGAAATAAACATATCTCCTATAGTTTTTTTATCAACTTTTATATGGTCAAGATTTTCAGTTTTCTCACTAACCGTATCTTCAAGCTCAGAGATGCGTATGCCAATATCTGTGCTTAAATTATCTATGCTTTGCGTAAGCTCTTTGCGCACGTCTTCAATATAGACCTCAAGCTCTTCTTTGCGTTTATTGATCTCCTTCTTTACCTGATCAAATTCCTGATTGTACTGAGCGATATTCTCACCAAAGATGAGGTTCTTTATCGCTTCGATCTTTGAGGTTTGTTCTTCGTGAAGTTCTGCGTCTTTTTTTGCCATGAGCCCTTAGTTAGTGTAAAATCAAATATAATAATTAAAACCTAACATTTTTGCATTAAAATCGGTCTGAAAAGGGGAAAAACCCCCTCTTTTTTAAGATTAATTGAATTTTAGGCATGAATTAATTAAAAGTCTGAAATTTCAGGTGGTCTTTTCGTAAAAATTGAAAACGTATCTTTAAGCCTAAATAATAAGTATGGATTTCACAATTAGAATAGCAGAAGCAAACGATATGGCTTCTGTGCTCAGATTGATAAAAGAACTAGCAGAATTTGAAAATGAGCCCGATGCTGTAGAAGTGACTGTTGATGATCTAATCTCGTACGGCACCGGTAATAATCCCGATTTTACCTGCTTTATTGCCGAAAATAACCAGGAAATAGTAGGTATTGCGCTGTTATATTTCAGGTTTTCTACCTGGAAGGGTAAGACTGTTCACCTTGAAGACCTTATCGTGAAAAAGGAAAAGCGAGGAGAAGGTATTGGGCTCGCGCTGTATTCTGAAGTTATAAAGTATGCACATAAACAAGGTGTACGTCGGGTTGAGTGGGTTGTGCTCGACTGGAATGAAACGGCGATAAAATTTTATGAAAATTCTGGGGCAAGCATATTAAAAGACTGGCACACTGTACAAATGGATGCCGAAGGAATGAGAACTTTTCTACAGGGAAGAAAGTTGATCTAGCACCTATGAAGATTTTTAAATTTGGTGGTGCTTCGGTTAAAGATGCCAATGCGGTAACAAACATGCTTAAAGTTTTGCAGGCTACTGCAGAAAAAGATCTGGTCATTGTAGTTTCGGCAATGGGTAAAACCACAAATGCGCTAGAAGAAGTAGTGCACGCCTATTTTGATGATCCTAAAAATTTAGCTGCTGCAATTGATAATTCTTACAGCTATCACCTCGATATAATAACCGAGTTATTTGAAAGTCAGCATAAGGTAATTCTTAAAGTAATAGAAGGATATTTTGATGACCTGAAATCTTTTCTTGAGCGAAACAAATCACCCAATTACAATTTTGTATACGATCAGGTTGTAAGTACTGGGGAATTGCTGAGTACAGCAATTATTTCTCATTATCTAGAAACAAGCGGTTATAAAAATCGGCTTTTAGACATAAGAAATCACCTAAAAACGACCAATAATTACCGGGAAGGCAAGATTAAATGGGACGATTCTCAGGCTTCCTTAATAAAAGCAATTTCGCCAAAAGGCTTTACAGTTACACAGGGTTTTATCGCTTCAGATGAGAACGGTTTTACCACCACGCTGGGCAGAGAAGGCAGCGATTATACAGCCGCAATTCTGGCGTATTGTTTAAATGCAAAATCTGTTACTATCTGGAAAGATGTTCCCGGTGTTCTTAGTGCAGACCCGCGTTATTTTAAAGATGCATTGTTGCTTAATAATATATCTTATCAGGAAGCGATTGAGCTTTCGTTCTACGGCGCGACAGTAATTCACCCCAAAACCCTGCAGCCTTTGCAGCATAAGGAAATTCCACTTTATGTGAAATCATTTGTAAACCCACTTGCGGCTGGCACCAGCGTTACAAAAGGTGAATTATTAGAACCTTTAACGCCTTGTTTTATAACGAAACACAATCAGTTATTGATCTCGCTTTCATCACTAGATTTCTCATTTATGATAGAAGAAAATATAGGCGAGGTTTTTAAATTATTAGGCAGGCATAAGATGAAGGTTGACCTTATACAGAATTCTGCAATAAGCTTTTCTGTTTGCATCGATGACAAATATGGGAATTTAGAAGATCTGCTAATTCAGCTAAAGCAACATTTTAAGGTGGCTGTTCACAAAAATGTGCAATTATTTACCATTAGGCATTTTACAGAGAAAGCGCTGCAAACCATAGAAGAGGACAAAAATGTGCTCCTAAAACAAGTCACTGAAAATACTGTACAGCTGGTAACGCAATAAAAGAGGTTCAATTTTTGTTATATTTGTTTTCTAGCCAAAAATTCATTTAAAGAACTTCATGGGATTAGTAACCGCAAAAGAAGTTGCGCAAGCCATTAACGTAGATAAATTCGGTTTTGTAGGAACCTTTCTGGGGTGGACACTCATGAAAGTACTCAAAATATCGAAAAGCCAACGAAATCTACGATCGTAATAAGGACCTTTCAGACCTTGAATTTCTTAACGCGATCCTGAATGAATTCCAGATAAAATTTGAAATTCCTGAAGAAGATCTCAAACGATTGCCTAAATCAGGAGCTTACATAACGATAAGTAACCACCCTTTGGGCGGTATTGACGGTATTTTGTTGCTTAAACTCATGCTTGAGCAACGGCAGGATTTTAAGATTATTGCAAACTTTTTGCTGCACCGTATAGAGCCTTTAAAGCCTTATGTGATGCCGGTGAATCCTTTTGAGAATAAAAAGGATGTGAAATCTAGTCTGGCCGGTTTTAAACAGGCAATTACACATTTACGTGACGGGCATCCTCTGGGAATTTTTCCTGCGGGTGAGGTTTCAACGTATAAAGACGATAAACTTATTATAGACAGGCCGTGGGAAGAAGCAGCGATGAAGCTGGTAAAAAAAGCTCAGGTTCCTGTGGTTCCTATTTATTTTCATGCAAAAAACAGCAGGCTGTTCTATCAATTATCGCGTATAAGTGATACGATGCGTACAGCTAAATTACCCTCTGAGTTGTTAACTCAAAAAAACAGGGTAATACGTGTGAGAATAGGTAATCCTATTTCTGTAGCGGCGCAAAACGAGCATGAGAATCTGGATGATTTTACAGAATTTCTTCGGAAAAAAACATATATGCTTGCGCGAACTTTTGAGAAAAAGAATATTCTAAGCAACATACCGCATTCACTAAATTCACTAAAGGGGCATAAAGAGCCCAAGAAAATAGCACACTCTGTAAATGCAGAATTGATACAACAGGAGGTTGAAGATATTAGGGAAAATGACAGGCGGCTGTTGCAAAGTAAGAACTATGAGGTTTTTCTGGTTCCGGCACAGGAAATCCCCTACATACTAAGAGAATTAGGGCGACTTCGGGAAATAACTTTTAGAGAAGTAGGCGAGGGTACTAATGAGCCTACAGATCTGGATGAATTTGATCAATATTACCATCACCTTTTTCTTTGGGATGAAGAGCAAAAAAAGATCGCAGGTGCTTATAGAATGGGTCTTGGTTCGGTTATTTTTCAAAAACAGGGCATAGACGGTTTTTACTTACAGAGCTTATTTCGCTTTGAGCCAGAGTTGCACAAAATGATGAGCGAAAGCATAGAAATGGGCCGTGCGTTTATTATAAAAGAATATCAACAGCGACCTATGCCGTTGTTCTTGCTGTGGCGCGGGATCGTTCATACAACTTTGCGTTATCCTGAGCACAAATACCTAATTGGCGGAGTAAGTATTAGTAATCAATTTTCAAATTTCTCTAAATCTTTGATGATTGAGTTTATGAAATCGCATTACTACGATCCTTACATAGCGCAATACATTAGGCCTAAAAAAGAGTTTAAAGTAAAACTGAAAGACGCCGATAAAGAATTTGTTTTTGATGAGACCGAGGCAGATCTTAATAAATTTGATAAGCTCATAGAAGAGATGGAAACCGGAAATTTAAGGCTTCCCGTTCTTATCAAGAAATACATTAAGCAAAATGCAAAAGTGGTGGCGTTTAACGTAGATCCTTTATTTAACAACGCAATTGATGGCTTGATGTATATAAGAATTGCAGATCTCCCGGAAAGTACTGTGAAACCGGTAATGGAAGAATTTCAGGCAGAACTTGAGCAGAAGCTTGAGAATGCTAAAAAAGAAGATTAAATTATAAGAATCTGGTAGCTGTACTTCTGCGCTCAAAAATGAGATTATTAAACCATTTGTTGTCTCGCATGGCGATTTTTTCATGATAGCCTACATTTCTAAACCCGTGTTGTTCATGCAATTTTATGCTGGCGATATTTTCCGGAAAAATGTGAGCGGTTAACGTCCAGAAACCTTCGGCTTCGCTTTGACGAATTAAGTGCCTTAAAAGCCGTTTTCCTATGCCTTTTCCCCGATTTTTTGAGTCGATGTAAAGGGTTACTTCTGCCACGCCTTTATATACTGCGCGGCTTGATTTTTTGCTTAATGCACACCAGCCTAAAATTTGGTTGTTTTCGTGGGCAACATAACGGCACTTTTTGATAAATCTTTCGTCCCATTGTTCATAGTTGGGAAGCTGGGTTTCAAAAGTGGCTATGCCTGTAGCCATACCTTCTTCATAGATTTGAGCAACTCGCTCATAATCCTGAATCTCAAAAGGTCTTATGTCAATTTCCAAAAGATTGTTGTGGTTTTAGCTGGCAGTTAGTACTAAAGAAATGCTTTGTCTACAGGTTCCCAAAGTTCGATCTTGTTGCCTTCGGGATCGAGTATCCAGCCAAATTTACCATAATCGTACTCTTCCATTTCGCCTACAATGGTTACACCTTCTTCTTTTAAAACTTCAAGGAGTTCTTTTAGATTTTCTACCCTAAAATTCATCATGAATTGTTTTTCGCTGGGAGCGAAATAAGAAGTGTCTGCTGCAAAAGGACTCCACTGCGTAGAACATTTATTACCGTTCTCATCGCGCCACCAGAACGTCCACCCATATTGATCTGTTGGGATGCCCAGATGGGTTTTGTACCAACTTTTGATCTTGTCTGGGTCTTTTGTTTTAAAAAAGAATCCGCCCAGTCCTGTTACTCGATTTTTCATGATCTATTATTAGTAATAAATAATGAAGATAGTAATTTATAAGAAGGATGCTTTTATTTTATCTACTATTGTCTGCGCCAGCTTGATCTTGCTTTCTACCGTCCAGCCGGCAATATGTGGAGTGAGAATGACATTTTTAGCATGTATGAGGTATTTTAAAGGGGCTGGCATTTCTTCTGCAGAAGTGAAAAGATTTTCAAAAGAAAGTTTTTCATATTCAAGTACGTCAAGACCTGCTCCTAATATTTTCCGGGTTTGTAATGCTTGTGCTAGATCTGCTGTAACTACACTTTTGCCACGAGCTGTATTGATAAGCCAAAATGGTTTTTTAAAAGCATTTATAAACTTGGCATCAACCATTTTGTCTGTGAGTGGTGTCCACGGTGTGTGTAGACTTAATATATCTGCCTCTTTTTGCAATTCTTCTAAGCTTACCTGTTCTGCCAGAGAATCGCCTACATTTTCTTTAATGTCGTAGCATAGCACTGTACAGTCAAAGCCCTGCAGCTTTTTGGCGAAAGCCTTACCCATATTGCCATAACCAATAAGTCCCACGGTTTTACCTTCAAGTTCTAGTCCGCGATTGCTTTCCCGGTTCCATTTTCCTGCTCTTACTTCGGCATCAGCCTGATTAAGCTTATTAAACAGTGATAAAAGCAAGCCCAAAGAATGCTCGCCCACGGCATTGCGATTACCTTCTGGCGCTGCGATAAGTTGTATGCCTTTTTCTGCTGCATAATCTTCATCAATACTTTCTAAACCCGCACCCACTCTGGCAATAAAGCGGAGGTTTTTTGCCTTGTTTAAGAAGGTTTTATCTATTTTAAACCTACTTCTTATAACAATGCCCTGATAGTGGTCAATCTTATCTTCTACCTCCTGTTTTGTAGAAGTGTAATCTTCAGAATTTTCAAAACCGGCTTCTTCTAATTGTTGAATTAATAAAGGGTGATTAGAGTCTAGATGAAGTATATGCATTTTTAAATTTTAGGATAAACAGTTTGAGTTTTCTCATGTTGCACATCGCCTGTGTGCTTTGTGGTTAGCTTTTCAAAAAGAAGAACATGTACTTCCTCGCCATCTTTTGTCATAGGGCAATGCTCTACACCTTTAGGAACAACAATGAGTTCACCAGCTTTAATTATTTGTTCGCTTTCGCGGAATTTCATGATCAATGTGCCTTTTACAACCTGAAAAAGCTCATCTTCATCATCGTGTTTATGCCATACAAACTCATCTTTTAATTTAGCCAGAAGAACCTGCATATTATCTACAACAGCAATCTGGTGAGGATGCCATTGATCTTTGAATTTTGAAAATTTATCTGTTAAGTTGATTGTCTTCATATAAATTAAAATAAGTCACTAACCAGAGCAGGAATGCGCATGGGGCGCCCTTCTGGCATGTGTAGCAGGCACCATTGCGTGATAGAGGAAACCAGTTTCTTTTGATCACTGTTTCTAATGATCTCAACGTGGCGTATGCTTCTCACTCCTTCAAAACTTTCTACCCAGGTCTTGAGTGTAAGTTTTTCTCCCTTAAATGACGGATTATGATATTTAATATTATGTTCAAGTGCGACCCACACGTATTCTTTCTGAATATCTTCTGTTGTAGCATGTAACCAGTGAGCCTCAGCAACATCCTGAATCCATTGTAGATATTGCACGTTATTAACATGACCCAATTGATCTATTGCATCTTCGGTAACGGTGATCTCAAGAGTATAGGTATTAGATTGCATACTTCAAATTTAATGATCTCTCTTTTTACAGAGATGGTTAAATAAAAGAGTTTATTTAAAAACCCAAAACCATTTTTGCGATCAGGAAGTAGGTAAGTATTCCAAAAACATCATTGCTTGTGGTGATAAATGGGCCAGTTGCTACAGCTGGGTCAATGCCTCTTTTGTCAAGGATTATAGGTATAAAAGTACCAATTAAAGCGGCGAGAATGATCACTGCGATTATAGCAATCCCAATACTCACAGATTCCAGATATGAAGTTTTAAATGCAAAATGACTTATCACTAGAACCACCATAGCTATCGCAAGACCATTAATTAAGGCTAAAGCAGATTCTTTAAGTAATCTGCTGGCAATATTACCTTTTAGTGAATCATTAGCCAGACCTTGTACTACAATAGCGCTAGATTGTACGCCTACGTTACCAGCGGTTGCCTGTATAAGCGGTACAAAAACCAATAATTTTGGGAAAGTGACAAATATATCGTTGAAGCCTGTTATAATACTCGCAGCCCCTAAACCGCCAAACATCCCAATGAGCAACCATGGTAATCTTGCACGCGTAAGTTTAAATAAGTTATCATCTGCCTCAACATCCTGTGAAATACCGGCCGCCATTTGATAATCTTTATCTGCCTCGTCACGAATGAAATCTACAATATCATCAATTGTGATTCTTCCTAGTAATATACCCGCATCATTTACAACAGGAACAGCCTCAAGGTCATATTTCTGCATAAGTTTAGCAACATCTTCTGCCGGGTCTTTTACATTTACGGCATCAACGTTAGGGATATAAATATCTGCTATTTTTGCTTTCGTATCTGCAGTTAGCAGGTCTTTTAAAGAAAGTCTGCCTATAAGCTTATCATTTTTCTCAACCACGTAAACCGAATGTACTCGGGTTACATTTTGAGCCTGTACTCGCATTTTACGCACGCAACCTGCTACCGTCCAGTTTTCATGTACACGCACCAGTTCTTTCGCCATAAGGCCACCGGCAGAATTCTCATCATACCGCAGCATCTCAATAATATCCTGCGCATGCTGGTCGTCTTCTATAGCGTCTATTACCTTTTTCTGAATCTCTTCATCCAGTTCTGATATAAAATCTACCGCATCATCTGTGTCTAGTTGATCTAGTTCACTGGCGATCTCTTCTGGAGAAAGATTGTCAAGAAGTCGCTCCCGTACATCTTCATCAAGCTCCATAAGAGCTTCAGAAGTTTTCTCACTATCAAGAAGTTTTATGAGATATGTGGCTTCTTCTGTATTGAGCTCGTCAAAAATTTCGGCAATATCTGCATGGTGCACTTCCTCCAGAAGATCGAGGATATGGGCATCGTCCTTAGCTTCAATCAGATTTTCGATCTGTTCGATCAACTCTTCTGTGATTTCAAAAGCCATAGGCAGCTGTATTGTTAAGTTATTACTGAATTTTTTAAGCCCAACAAATATAACCAAAGTAAGGCAGCGACTGTATTTGCAGCAAATAAATAAATGTTAAGGAAGCGCCTAAATAAAGCTATTTTACTATATATTTTTGTGGCGCTGATTTTTGCCTGCGGAATAAAATAAGAATGCGGGAATTGGAGCTTTTCTCTATTAAAAGCAACTAATTAATGTCTTACTTTCTGAATCTGCTGTATGTAGGCCGATTTTGACTCTCTAAAAACCATTTTTCATACATTTTTACCGGTTTTTCTAAAACAGATAAATAGATCACAGAGATCGTATGACATTCAATTTACTCCTGTTGATCAAGTTCTATTAATCGCGTAAGGGCAATAAATTCTGATACATTTAACTGCTCAGGACGTTTGTTAAAGACTTCATTTTCGCGGAGGTTTTCACTCAAATCAAACGATTTTAGGCTATTTCTAAGCGTTTTTCTGCGCTGTTGAAAAGCTGCTTTTACCACTTTATACAGCATAGCAGTATCACAACCTATGTCTTCATAGTTTGCTTTTCGCTTTAAGCGAAGCACCCCACTGTCAACTTTAGGCGGCGGATTAAAAACTTCTGGCGAGACGGTAAAAAGATATTCTGCATCGTAAAAAGCCTGTGTAAGCACAGAAAGTATTCCATAGGATTTGCTGCCGCCGGGATCACAAATACGTTGCGCCACCTCTTTTTGAAACATACCCGTAAATTCTGGTATTTGCTGTTTCCATTCTAATGCTTTAAAAACAATTTGGGTAGAAATATTATAAGGGAAGTTACCCGTTATGGCAAAAGGCTCATCGCCAAATAATTCATTGAGATCGTATTTAAGAAAATCGGCTTCAATGACTCTAAAATTTGTGCTCTCTATCTTGCTAACGTGCTCTAGCGGAAAACTGTGATTGAGGTAAATTATAGATTCACTATCAAGATCCATCGCTACGATATTAAAATCTTTGTGCAGGATATACTTGGTAAGTACGCCGGTACCGGGCCCAATCTCGAGAATATTTTTATACCCTTCAAGTGAAAGTGTTTCACCAATTTTTTGCGCAACACTCTCATCATTAAGAAAGTGCTGCCCTAAATGCTTTTTTGCCTTTACCTGATCTGTTGAGGACTGGTTAAACTGATTTTTATTTTTGGGGTGAAAATTTTTGCCTTTCATCAGTATTTATTTATCCGCGTAGTGGTATTTATATTGGGGTTTGGGGCTCGGTAAAAAGCTTGAATCAATTGTTAGATTAGCTGTACTAATTATAACGTGATTCCTGATTTTCTAATTGCTCAGAAATAATCTCAAGCTCTGTTCTAAAGGCTACAAACTTACCGGCAAACTTATTAGTCTGTGCACGCAATCTGTCTGCATCTTCTTTGTAATAGCGGGCAAGAGCATCTTTGCTTTTTGCAGTGTATTGTATAGAATAGGTGATCCCGCCCTTTTCTTCTTCTACCAGTACTTTTGTCATTAACGCTTTGTTGAATTTACCGGTTGCCAGCACGTCAGGAATATGTTCATTACGCATCCAGTAGAGCCACTCATCATGAATGCTCTCTTCTATATTGACAGTTAGATTATATATTATCATAGTTTGTTTTTGTTATAAATCGCTATTTAATAGCGTCGCCTCTAAGTATTCTGTATTTTTTTTGAGCATCTACGTAGTAAATGCTGTCAGCGAAATTAAAAATTATCTCCTCGTAATTTTCTTTGGCTTTTTCGGGATCATTTAGAGGGCCGGCATAGAGCTGGCCAAGTCTATAGTACGCATCATCGGCTAAAATATCATCACCGTAAAATTGTATGATTTTAAGATAGTTTGCTTCCGCGGAAGCGTAATTTTTGTTCTTCTCGTATAATTTTGCCTGAGCCAGTAACGCCTCATCTTCTATCGATTCTCCTTTGTGCTCGTTTAAAATATTCTCATAGATCGTAATTGCGGCGTCATCATTATTCTGAAAAGATAAAAGATCTGCTCGCGCGTATAATTTAAGGGCGACTTTTGCCGTGTCTTCAAGAGAATTGTCTGCAATAGTAAGATAAAGCTCTTGTGCATCATTAGCTATAAGCTGCGTGGCAGAAGCTTTTAATATTTTAAGTTGTGCCTGCGCCCAGTCAAAATCGCCTTTGTAATAACTGGTTTTTGCAACTTTAAATTTAGCTTCCTGCGCCAGAACATCATTTTGAAGGCTCTTCTCGATCTGTGTATAATAAATTAGTGCAGAATTGAATTTTTCATCCAGAACCATAATATCTGCCAGTTCCATTTTAGTACGAGCCTCCTGAAAGCGGGAAAGCTGAAGTTTTAATGCTTGCTTTAGACGGTCTACTGCCGTTGTGATATTGTTACTTTTAAAAGCGAGAAAATGGGCATATTCTATTTGCAGCGACAATGTTTGTGGAGTCTCACCATATAGTTTTAACAGCTCTTCAAATCTTTTTTTAAGACGTGTATATTGTGAGACATCTGCATTTTTAACGTCTATTTCCAGCAGTTTTTGCTCAGCAGAAAGCCTGATATCCTGATTAAAAGTAGAAGCGATGATGAAGTCGAGAATCTCTGTGCTCATTTCATCGTCGTTGTTTTCTAAAGTAATACCGGCCAGATTCATAATGCGCTGCATGTCATTCTCGCTGCGTTTATAAATAGCCTTTTCCTGAGCAAAAGCTTTTTTATATTCCTTCTGCTGTATAAAAAGCCAACTCAAATATTTATTATATAAAAGATCCTGATCTTGTTGTATGCGTTTTATAAGGAGTTTTTTAAATGTGATATTGGCCGGGTTATCAGGATTTTCTGTGATAAATTCTGAGAATGTACGTTGGGCTATTGCTTCAAACTTTTCATCTTTTTTTATTAAATTGAGATAAGTATCAAGCATTAACTCGATGTTTCCCTGCTCGCCATAGATCCTTGCCAGCTGCAAGTCAAAAGTCAACTTTTCGCTTATAGCCATCGCGTTTTTATAGGCTTTTATCGCATAATCAAGCAGGTTGTATTTTTCATAAGCACGGCCTATTGTATAGGCATAACCGGGATTGGTATTTATGACAACGAGAGCATTATTATACTGCTCATCTGCTTTTTCAGCATTGCCTTGTAATTGGTAGTTGTAACCTAATTCTATTTCAAAAGTGGGAGCATTATTTCGCGCAGCGATATATTTCTCTAGTAACTTTTGAGACGCTTCATAGTCCTGAAGTTGTTGATATGACTCTACAAGACCAAATATGTAATTTGTATTAGTAGGACTATGAGATAGCAAAGCCTCATAAGTTGATGCGGCCTTTTTAAATTCTCCCTGCTCAAAATAATTGCGCGCCAATTGCTCATTCTGGGCAGAGGCCAAAAAGAACATAAATAGACATCCGCTAAGAAAGAGGAAGCGTAGCACTTGTTTTGTTTTTTAAAGGATCTAAGCACAAATATCAGAGCAGAGATGGCGATTTATTATCGCTTCAATCTTGCCTGAAAGTAATGCCGTCTAGGTAAATATAACCAAAAAACCTGTGGCTATGCGATCGTGTCAAAAGCGCAGTAGGGCACGAGAACTTCAGGTATTTTAATTCCTTCAGCTGTTTGATAGTTCTCAAGTATTCCTGCCAGCACACGAGGCAAAGCCAGTGAACTACCATTTAACGTATGAGCAAGTTTTTTATTCCCTTCGGCATCTTTAAAGCGCAATTTCAAACGATTGGTCTGGAAAGTCTTAAAGTTTGAAACAGAACTTATCTCGAGCCATCTGTCCTGAGCTGTAGAGAATACTTCAAAATCATATGTAAGCGTAGAAGTAAAGCCCAGATCACCACCACACAATTTTAAGATGCGATAGGGCAGTTTAAGTTCGTCAAGAATTGATTTTATGTGTTCTACCATACCATCAAGAGCAGCATCAGAATCTTCAGGTCTCTCTATGCGTACGATCTCAACTTTGTCAAATTGATGCAAACGGTTTAACCCACGCACATGAGCGCCGTAAGAACCAGCTTCTCTTCTAAAGCAAGGCGTGTACCCCGTGCAGGTTATAGGCAGATCACTCTCGTTAAGTAAATCACCGCGAAACATATTAGTAACAGGAACTTCTGCCGTAGGGATAAGATATAGATCATCTGCTCCTACATGGTACATTTGCCCTTCTTTATCTGGAAGTTGACCAGTGCCAAAACCTGAAGCCTCATTCACTAGATGCGGTACCTGATATTCTGTATAACCGGCAGCTGTATTTTTATCTAAAAAGTAAGAAATAAGCGCTCTTTGCAAGCGAGCACCTTTCCCTTTATAAACCGGAAAACCTGCACCTGTGATCTTATTTCCCAGTTCAAAATCTATGATATCATATTTCTTAGCAAGCTCCCAATGTGGCAATGCGCCATCTGCTAAAACCGGAATGTCGCCTTTGCGAAAAACCTCTTCATTATCTTCTTCATTCTTCCCGGCAGGAACGCTTTCCTGTGGGATATTAGGAATCGTGTACAGTATATTGTCAAGATCTGCAGAAACAACGTTAAGTGTTTCCTGAAGAATCTTGGCATCTTCTTTTAATTTAACCGTACGCTCTTTTAAAATGTTAGCCTTTTGAGCTTCGCCGTTTTTAAATAAAGAACCTATCTCTTTAGATATTTTGTTGCTTTCTGCCAGCGTATTGTCAAGCTGAGCTTGTGTTGCTCTGCGTTTTTCATCTGCTTCAAGTACCTGCTCAAAAACAGCTGAAGCTTCAAAGTTACGTTTAGCAAGCGCCTTTATATATTCTTCTTTATTCTCGCGTATGTCAACTACGTGTAGCATGGCTCAATTTTAAGAGGCAAAAGTAAGGAATTGAGTGAAAATTTGGGCAGAAAAGGAGTTTGAGTTTGTAATTCTTTGTTAAGTCTAATTCTCTTTTCGCTTAAAGCGAAATTTCATAAAATCTATTTAATTTAAAGGAGTTTTTTAACCTCTTCGGGCTGATTTTTGGTCTTTTTCACCCGTTTTTTCAATCAAAGGTAGCGTCTTTGTAATCTGTTGATGGGGTGTCTGTATCTAGTTGAGAAGGTAAAATCCAGTCATTGTGCCAGAAGTAGTTAAATTTAGCCGCCGCCATATCAACTTTAGGATCTATTAGCGTGTGCCACTCATGATTATTTACACGCACTTTGCAGTTTACATAAATTGCTATGTCTTTGCCTTCCCGGGCATATTCTGCTTGAAGTCTTTGGCAAAATTGCCAGATAGCATCAGGTTTTGAAGCAACAAGTCGCTGCTGATTTGCAGAAAGATAATCACGGTAATTGATATTCTTTTTTATTCCATTTTCTTTGTCCTGAATGGTGAAGAATATTCTTCCGCTTTTTGAGCGCAGCATCATACGCCAACTCAATCTGTGACCTTCTTCCGTCCAGAGTACATCGTCTTTTATAAACCAGTGGCGTAAGGGTAAACCTATTTGAAACAGAAAGTAAATACCAAAAAGTACGAGAGCAGGTTTTCTATAGTTGGGGACAATTATTTCATCTGCAGCGTAATATTCTTTTTTTCTCAGAAAAATATCATGAATTGTTTTTGACGGGAAAAAGAACAGCGTGAAAGCTAAAGAAAGGTAGGGGAAGATGCCTATGTGAAAAATAAAGCTATTAAAAAGGTGGAAAAAAATCGACAAAAAGAAGGCAATTTTCCGGGTTTTAGGCCATAAAAGCGCGGGAATTATGAGTCCGTCATAAAGAATGCCCATGTATGCGATGGTATAATGTGCCCAGCTTTGCTGTAAAATATCGCCTACCAGCCAGTAATTTTTTCGCGGAAGCATTAGTAGTCCGGGTACTGAGGCATTAAGCCAATCTGGATATAGTTTTGCGATGCTGGCGTATGTGTAGACAATCCATAACTGTGCAATGATAACAACATATACCCAGCGGGGCATTGATATCTTTTTAATGGCAGGGTTGCGCCAGGCGTCTACAGAGAAATAGCGATGAGCAGGAAAGGTGGCCATTAGTCCCAGCAAAAGCATTAAAAGATAATAGTGGTTGTTATAGGATGATTTTTGCATAAGATATACGAAAGACCACATGATCCCGTAGATTACAATGCTCATTCTGTAGCGAAAGCCCAGCATAATGAAAACACCAAAGAGCCCCATAATGCCATAATAGTAGTACATGCCATTACCGGGGAGTGGTTGTAAAAAACCAAAACCTAAAAAATTAAAGGTAAAATCACCAGATAATAAAACACGTGAGACCCATCCTGTAGCGATAGCTCCCCAGGCTTCTATAGTAATAAGTAAACCAAAAATTACCCTAAAAATAATAAGGGCGCTGTTGTCTACTCTTCTATACAGCCAGTTGTTAAGCATTTAGCTTTTCAATATATTTTTTTGAAAACGTCTCATCTTCCTGCATGGCAATTATAAGTTCTTCAACAGTGTTGAATTTTTTCTCGTCGCGTATTCTGGTAAGAAGTTCTATCTGAAGTTTTTTGCCATACAGATCGCTATTGAGGTCAAAAAAGTAAGTTTCTACAGAAAGTTGATTGCCGCCAACTGTAGGGTTTGTACCTATATTCATCATGCCATAAACAGATTTCCCGTCTATTACAGATCTAACGACGTAAACCCCTTTGCAGGGAATAAGTTTATAGTCTTCATCGATTTTAAGGTTGGCTGTGGGATAATTCATTTTGCGTCCCAAACCTTTGCCACGTGAAACGATACCCGTAAGCATAAAGGGATAGCCCAAATAAGTATTTGCTTTATGAAGATCACCCACTTCTAATGCCTGTCTTATTTTAGTAGAGCTTATCGCGACATCGTCAATATCTTTTTTGGATATTTCTTCTACGTCAAAATCATAGAGTTCACCAAATTTTCTCAGGTCATCTATATTAGCATTTCGATTACGACCAAAATGGTGATCGTAGCCTATAATTACTTTTCTGGCCTTTAGCTGATCTACCAGGATGTCTTTTACAAAATCTTCTGCCGTAAGGCGTGAGAATTCTTGTGTAAATGGGTGGATTATTAGATGATCAAGACCGGTTTTTTCAAGTAAAGCTGTGCGTTCTGTAATTGTATTAATTAGTTTTATTCCGGTATCTTTTTGTACCACCATACGCGGGTGCGGAAAAAACGTAAGTACCACAGATTCATAGTCATTGCTATGCGCACTGGTAATAAGTCTGTTTATGATCTTGCGATGTCCTATATGAACACCGTCAAACGTACCTATGGTAACAACAGTATTTTTAGTGCCGGTAAATTCTTGTGCAGAAGGATGTTGTTTCAATTTACTTTCCGTTAAACAGGTTCATGGTATTATTAATTCCCGCAGCTACAAAACTAGAAATTACTTCGCATGATTTATCAATACGTTCTGGTAAATCTGCCTGCTCATTTTTGTCCCACTCTCCTAATACATAATCAATTTGTCTGCCTTTACTAAATCTATCGCCTATACCAAATCTAAAGCGATTATAAGCAGTTGTGTTTATTTGTGCCTGAATATCTTTTAAACCGTTATGACCGCCGTCGCTGCCTTTAGTTTTAACGCGTATGGTGCCAAAATCAAGATTGAGATCATCTGTAATTACTAACAAATTCTCAACTGCTATATTTTCTTGTTGCATCCAATATCTTACAGCTTTACCACTAAGATTCATATACGTGTTAGGCTTAAGCAGGATTACCGTGCGCCCCCTGATTTTCAGTTTTGCAATGTCACCTAATTTTTCAGTTTCCCACGTTGCATTATTTGCTTTCGCGAAAGCGTCTACAATTTCAAAACCTATATTGTGGCGGGTATTTGCGTACTTAGGGCCTATGTTTCCCAGGCCAGCTATTAAGAATTTCTTCATGGGGTTTTCTTCTTCACTCTGCGATTCTTTATATCTACTTAATAGATTCTTTAGATTTAGAAGCATGATTTTTTAATTGTGAACACGCGCAAATTTAAGATATTGAAATGAGACCGTCTTTTAAATAAAAAGCTATAAAATAAAAAAGCACCTGCCAGAGCAGATTCTTTTATAACTTTTAAAAGCATAGTTTATTCTTGAGTAGCTTCTGTTTCTGCAGTTGCTCCTTCTTCTTCTTCCTCGTCATCTAAAGCAACAACGTTACGAGACGTTCTTACCTGGCAAATAACTGTGTTGTCTGGGTGCATAAATTTGTAATCATCACTTTTAAGCTCTGTGATATACAATTTGCTACCAATTTTAAGGTTAGTGATATCTGCTTCTACAAAATCAGGAAGGTTTTTAGGCAAAGCCTTAACCTTTAAAGTACGATTTGTTTTACGCAGTACACCACCATTACGTACCCCACGAGAGTTACCTGTAAAATGTACTGGTACTGTCATAGAAACTTCTTTACCTTCAAAAATCTGGTAAAAATCTACGTGAAGAATGCGATCTGTCACCGGGTGAAATTGAATGTCCTGAAGGATTGCCATATAGGTTTCTCCATTAAGTTCCAAAGTCGCGGTGTGCGCATCTGGAGTGTAAACCAAATCTTTAAACGCTAATTCTGGTGCGTTAAAGTGTACTGGCTCATCCCC
>TARA_R110002020_G_scaffold272392_1_pt1 | contig 27112 bp, 19 predicted proteins | sample TARA_R110002020 | Tara Oceans TARA_R110002020 (sample SAMEA4396489) | marine metagenome | biome: Westerlies Biome; feature: [MES] marine water layer (ENVO:01000295) within the mesopelagic zone...; material: water (ENVO:00002006), including particulate matter (ENVO:01000060) such...
AGGGAAAAGTACCTTATTACATATTCTGGGAACGTTGGATCATCCAGATCAAGGAACGTTGGAGATGGATGGTAAAATGCTCCTGAATCTGAAGGGCGATGAATTAGCCAAATTCAGAAATGAGCGGATTGGCTTTATTTTTCAATTTCATAATCTTTTGCCGGAGTTCACGGCGCAGGAAAATATCATGATTCCTGGATTAATCGGAAATTCTTCCCCTGAGAAATTAAGCAAGAAATCTGGTGAATTGGCAGAATTGCTTGGAATCTCACATCGCTTGGATCACAAACCTTCCACGCTTTCAGGCGGAGAGCAGCAAAGAGTAGCTGTAGCTCGGGCATTGATCAATAGTCCAGCAGTGGTTTTTGCAGATGAGCCTAGTGGAAATCTGGATACCCAAAATGCTAAAGGATTACATGAATTGTTTTTCACCCTTCGCAAAGAACTTGGCCAAGCCTTCGTGATCGTCACGCACAACGAGGAACTAGCTGAAATGGCCGATCGGAAGGTTGTGATGAAAGATGGGTTGATTCTTTGAGATTTTAGACGTTAGATTAGGAAGGGAGATTCAAGAAAAAGAGAAAAGAGATTTCTCAGTTCCCGAAAAAGCTGAATTGAAAGTTCCTTCACCGAAATGATTCTTTTGCCTCGGTTTGTGTCTCCACAAACTGAAATGTATTACAGAAATTAGCCGTTCGTGACTCGAGCCTGGGTTTGTGTCTCACAAACCGAAATAAATTATGCAAGCTTGCCATTCGTGAGCACGAATGGCGGCATTGATTTCTCCCTTTGTTACGAAAGTCTTTAGACCTATACCTCTGTTAGTCTGAGCTGAATCGAAGTCTGGTTTTCTCAAGCTATAAAAGAGATAACACAGAATCTTCGAGGTCAGAAAAAGCTTTTAGAGGTTATAAAATGTTGCGACTTGGCGCCTTTGCGGGAGATTCAAATACGTTGGCCCCCCCCAAGAATTCCTTACTTCTCCAGACTCTTCAGCATCGCCTCGATATGTCCCTTGGACTCAAACATATCAGAAAACACAGCTGCAATCTTATGATCCCTATCTATCAAATACGTAATCCGTTTTGGCATTTTGATGAGAGGGACAAGTGCGTCATAGGCTTTGCAAACTTCACCGGCTGGATCAGAAAGTAGGTCAAAAGGAAGTTTATGTTCTTTTTTGAATCGCTCGTGAGTTTCTATATCGTCCCTGCTGATTCCTAGGACGGGGATATCCAGATCCCGAAAAGCTTCAAACTGATCTCTGAATTCACAGGCTTCTGCAGTACATCCTTTTGTGAAGTCCTTGGGATAAAAGTAAAGTATGAATGCTTTGTTTTTCAAATCCTTGGAAGAATCTATTGATTTTGCTCCTGTGGATTTCAGATTAAATTCCGGTGCTTGTGTTCCTGTTTTCAATGCCATAGTGAATAAAACCAAAGTGTGATAGAATGGTTCGTGACGAAGGCGAGATTTTGAAAAGTTTTTGAACTATTGACCAGCTAATTTCCTTAGAAAAACATCACCTTGAAAAGCAACTATTTTGAAGATTAACAGTGTCCAGGCCATGCTTATGGCTGGAATATTTTTCGCTCTGATGAATGTCTCAGTCAAGTACATTCCTCATATTCCCGCCATAGAAATCATAGTTTTTAGATCTATTTTCTCTTTGGTATTCAGTTACTTGGTTCTGAAAAAGCAGAAGGTAAATGTGTTTGGGAATAATAAAAAGTGGTTAATTATCCGTGGTGTGGTCGGCTCGATTGGGCTGATTTCCTTCTTCTATACCTTGCAAAATATTCCTTTGGCGAGTGCGGTCACCATTCAATATTTATCCCCGATTTTCACTACACTCTTTGGCGTTTTCTTGCTAAAAGAAAAAGTTAAGCCGATTCAGTTCTTGTTCTTTGCCATTTCTTTTGCGGGAGTTCTGGTGATTCAGGGTGTAGATGCGCGGGTGGATCTATTTTGGGCCACGATTGGAATTATCTCTGCCATATTCTCAGGCCTTGCTTACAATGTTATCCGCAAATTGAAAAATACGGAGCATCCTCTGGTGATCATTTTCTATTTTCCATTGGTCACCTTGCCTTTTGCTTTGATCGTTTCAGCATTTGGCTGGGTGAATCCAGTAGGCTGGGACTGGGCGATATTATTGTTCATCGGGATTTGTACACAGACCGCACAGTATTTCTTGACAATTGCATATCAAAATGCCAATGTTTCCAAGGTCGCCAGCCTTACCTATATAGGAATAGTTTACGCTTTGATTTTCGGTTTCTTCTTCTTTGATGAGACATTCAGCGCGCTGGTTTATGTAGGAATGGGACTAGTACTACTAGGGATTCTACTGAATATGCGGGTGAAGCAAGTTTCTTAGGTGAATTGGACAGGAAGGGAAAGCAGGTTATTTTTGAATTAAGCTAATTACAACTAATGAAAATCACGAAAGACCTATATCAAGGCTCACTGGCGCTTCTTACAGATTTTTATCAACTCACGATGGCCTATGCCTATTGGAAATCTGGAAAGGCGGAACAGGAAGCTGTGTTCAATCTTTTTTTTCGCAAGCATCCCTTTCAAGGTGGATTTACCATAGCTGCTGGGCTGGATTATATAGTCGATTATTGTAAAAACTTCCAATTCTCCGAAGAAGACCTGAGCTACTTGGCTACCATGCAAGGAAAAGACGGAGAACTACTTTTTGAAAGTGGCTTTTTGGATTATCTGAGAAAAATGAAATTCAGCTGCGATATAGATGCAGTGGAAGAAGGAACGGTAGTTTTTCCAAATACACCTTTGGTACGGGTCAAAGGTCCCTTGATCCAATGTCAACTGCTGGAAACTCCACTTCTCAATATCATCAACTTCCAAAGTTTGATAGCCACCAAAGCTTCTAGGATTAATCTGGCTGCACAGGGTGAACCAGTTCTGGAGTTTGGATTGAGAAGAGCTCAGGGAATTGACGGGGGACTGGCAGCATCCCGAGCTGCATATATTGGAGGTTGTTCTTCTACCAGCAATGTGATGGCGGGAAAACTCTTTGGAATTCCAGTGTCAGGAACTCATGCGCATAGCTGGATCATGTCTTTTGAGACAGAATTGGAAGCATTCGAAGCTTATGCAGATGCTTTTCCGGATCAGTCCATTTTCCTTGTTGATACTTATGACACGGTCAATGGAATCAGGAATGCCATCAAAGTTGGAAACGCTTTGCGAAGCAAAGGCAAAGAAATGGTAGGAATCAGGATAGACTCCGGTGACTTAGCTTATTTCAGTAATGTGGCTCGAGAAATGCTCGATGAAGCCGGGTTTCCAGATGCCAAAATCGTCGCGTCCAATGATCTGGATGAGCATATCATCACATCTCTGAAAGGTCAGGAAGCTTCAATTAATGTCTGGGGAGTTGGTACAAAACTGGTAACTGCCTTTGATCAGCCAGCACTCGGAGGGGTTTATAAGCTATCGGCCATTAAAAATGAAAATGGGGAATGGATACCGAAAATCAAGCTTTCGCAGCAATCCCTAAAGATAAATATTCCAGGCGTTCATACGGTGAAGCGTTTTTTCTCCAAAGGAAAAGCAGTAGCCGATATGATCTACTTGGAAGATCAGGAGCTAAATCCACAGGCGGCCTTGATCATAGATCCAAATGATCCGACCAGAAGGAAGCGCATGATGCCGGCTTTTTATCAGGAAGAAATATTATTGAAACCAATATTTAACCAAGGTAAGTTGATCTATAAACTGCCGACCATCAATCAGATCAGGGAGAAGGTACAAGCGCAATTAGAATCGCTGGATAAAACGCATAAGCGTTTGGTGAATCCGCATTTGTATCCCATAGGTTTGGAAGAAAATCTCCATCATCTACGGATGGAATTGGTACTGAAAGCAAAACAAATTGACAAGGACAATGAATCTGAAAAATAGTGCGCTGCTCATAGTGGATGTGCAAAATGACTTCCTTCCAGGTGGAGCTTTGGCTGTAAACCAAGGTGATGAGATCATACCTGTGATCAATTCCCTTCAGGAGCAATTTACATTTATAGTCGCTACTCAGGATTTTCACCCAGCTGATCATGGAAGCTTTGCAGCAAATCATGAAGGCAAAAAGGTGGGAGATACCATAGAGCTAAACGGCTTGCCACAATTTCTATGGCCAGTTCACTGTGTGCAGGGATCGGAAGGAGCTGAGTTTCATGAGGAATTGAATCCCGTCAAATGGACGGCGATTTTCCAGAAAGGCACTAATCCCGAAGTGGATTCTTACTCAGGTTTCTTTGACAATGCCCGAAGAGAAGATACTGGGCTGGGAGATTTCCTGCACAATGAAGGGATAATGAATGTGTTTGTGACTGGACTTGCGCAGGATTACTGTGTGAAGTTCACTGCGTTGGATGCTGTAAGTCTAGGCTTCAAAACATACCTGATCACAGATGCGACCAAAGCCGTGAATGTAAATTCAGTCGACGGAGAAAAGGCGCTGGAGGAACTAAAAGAAGCCGGAGTGATATTAATTGACAGTAAAGCTATACTTGACTAACCATGTTTGAATATAACCCAGAGAAACATTACCCCAAGGAGACAGAAAGCAGAGTGCTGATAAGATTTCAGGACTGCGATCCACTTCGTCACCTGAACAACGCTAAGTATTTTGATTACTTTTTCAATGCCCGGGAGGATCAGGTTCCTAAGCTATACGGAGTGGAGATGATGGATTTCATCAAAAAATATCAGGCTGCTTGGGTGATTTACAATCATAATATTTCCTATGTAAAGCCAGCGATGGTGGGTGAGTGGGTTCGTATTAAGAGTAGAATCATCTGGCATAATCACAACACGGTGATTTTGGAATACTACATGACAGATGATAGTGAGACACAACTGAAAACGCTCCTGTGGACTACTATGCGCTATGTGACGCTGGCTGAAGGGAAATCCACTGATCACCAAGGTGCCGTCAATGAATTCCTCCAGGCAACTTCTATGAATCTGGATATTTCTGATATTCAGATCAAAGAACGGGTAAAATCACTCTCCCAAGAGCTAAAAAAAGTTTGATATAAATCAAATTTATGTATCTGTGCGAACAAGACCTGTACACGAGCGTACAGGTTTTTGTTTTTTAAATTAGTTAGATTCAGGTACTTACGATTTATTGTAAAATTAATTTTTACTAACATTCACAATAAAGTGTAACCTGCTTTTTTCCTAAATCTATGCTCAACTGTTCGGGTGCAATACAATTTCATAGTAAATCGATCACTTACAAGGCAGTTTTAACCTAGTCACATGTTCACAAAGCAAATTATATTTTGCTTGGATGTTAATTTTTGTAAAATGAAATTCTGCTCAAACTAGGCTGAATGGGGCTTTCTGGCACTGTTGGTACGCGCTTCGCAACAAGGAGAAGCATAACTCTAAACCAACATTATTATGAAAACTCTATTCACTTTCGCACTAGCCGGACTTTTAGCTACAAGTACTTTTGCTATTGATGCTGAAGATTTGAAAGCAAATTCATCAGTTCATACGAACTACAAAAAGATTGCTGTACACCTAAATGAGGGGGTGGGCAAAGCAAAAATTGCCATTTATGATATGAATGGTAAAAAACTGCACTCTCGTAGAGTCAAAGCAAATGAAGATCTATTGGTTCCTTATGATTTGAATAGCTTGCCTTGCGGAGAGTATCAGGTGATGATCTCAACTGAGGAGGAGGAAGTGACCTATACAGTAGAAACTGTAGAAAAGGTCGAGCCAAAACCTACTGTTTTACCGTTGATGGCTTACGGTAAAAAGATCAATGATTATACCGTCAATCTATTAGTTATTGGATTGGAAGAAGCTGGAACGGAGGTTAAAATTAAAAGAGCAAGCGACGATAGACTAATCCATAAGGAACTTGTAGATCAGGAAAGAGGCTTCCGTAAAGACTATAGATTGAATGGCGTAAGTCCTGAGGATGTGTACTTCGAAGTAACAGACGCAAAAGGTAGAACACGTAAAATTTACATTTGAATTCTAAACCGACCTCTTGTGCACAAACCCTGAATCGAAAGATTTGGGGTTTTTTTATTTTTAATTCAACCACAAAGTTCACTAAGGTAAAGTCTGACATCGCAACGATTTATTTGCTTGGTCATTGAAGTGGAAATTGTAAATTAATCATTCAAAACTATTTCCCCAGCATATGCGCTGTCAGCTCATTTGAGATTTGCTCTAAGTCTATTCCTAACAATTCCTTGTTCACCTTTATTACTTTTTCCCGTTCTAGTTTCGGCAAATTGTCAAAACCATAGTAAGCTCCTAAAATCCCGCCAGCAAGGGCTGCAGTAGTATCATTGTCTCTACCATAATTCACTAAAAAAATTAACGTACCCATAAAATCAAAATCAGAATAAATCATAGCTGTGAGAGTCTGAAGCCATATTTCTCCGGCATGAAAGGGCATGTCCTGCAGGTGTTGGTCTAGCTGCGCAAAGGCAAACTGCAAGGCCTTACTTTCTTCTTTAAGTTGATTTCCCAAACTGTCTTGCTTTGCTGCTTCCGCAGAGATCCAAAGTGCATTTTTTAAAATAGAATAGGCAGTTCTTCCCACTAAGCGGCTTTCAAAGTACTTAGCTGGGTCTAATCGGAGAGAGGCTAGTAAATCTTCTTTGGTAGCCTCCAACTTCATGCCCGCTGCCGTCATCGCCGCTGCTTGGGCAGAAATGTCTTTGGCATAGCCTAGGTCATAAAACGAAAGCTTGTAAGCTTCCTGATAGGCCATCTCCGGACTTCCGGGGAAGTAAGCTCCTAAGGCAGGAGCGTAGAGTAATCCTGCGCAAACCATCTCTCCGCCGTAGAATTTTCCTAATGAATCCGCATATCCAACTAAATTTTCATCGATAAATGGCTGGCTTACTTTAGCCCATTCCTGTAGCCATCCTAACTTTAGGTAAACTGATTCAAATAGTTCTGATTCAGTACCTTTTATGGATTTTAATTCTTCGGTGTATGATTCATAAGTGTTTAAAATTTCCCTAGCAAAATCTTTGGCATTTAGTTCATCGCTTTTTTGAGATAGAAGATAATCTACAGTTAATACTTTCCAGCGTGTGTCGTCAGTGGTGCCACCTGCTGGGAGATTTGGTAGCCATATTCCTTCCGGAGAAACATCCCGAATCATAGAGTCAAGACTTTTCACAAAACCATAGTGCAAGTTGATATCTTCTCTGGACCACATTTCTGTAGGCGCTCCCATAGCATCTCCCAAAGCTGAACCCACCAACATACCTAGAACTTTGTTGTGCAGTTGAGCTTCTGTCATGCCAAGTTCGGGCACTTCCCGATCTGTAAATTCAATTTGTTCTTTGGGGTTTCTAGTGCATGCTGTGGATAGAAGTAATGCTAAAAGAGGGAGAAATAAGCTTTTCATTAGGACAAAATAAGTGTTCTGGCTTTTTCTAACAGGTGTTTTTTCTCCTCTAAGGAAAGAGATAATGGTAACTGTGCGATTCCTATGAGCCTTCTCATTATTTCCATACCTCTGTATTTATCCACTAATTTTTCGTTGAAAGTGTGCTCATAGTGCAGCAAGAATTCTTCGTTTAAATCAGAGTCAATTTTTGCCAAATCAAAGTGTGCGAACATCACTCCCAAATCAAATTCACAGTCTCCCATAAAAGCAAATTCGGTATCAATGATTCTGACTCCATGCTCAGTTTTGAGCCAAGAAGCAGGGTAGAAGTCTCCATGAACTAATGTGGTTCCGTGCGATAAATAACGCTTTCCAAGCTGTCCCAGAGCAGATTTTAAGTTTTCATCTGTTTTGTACTTTAAGCTCACATTTTGTAATCCCGGCTGAATGGTATCTAAATCAAACCCATTTTCAACTTTAAAAGGAAATTCAAAAAGGTGCTCATGATTTAGTTTTTTCATTTTTATGTTATCAGGAAAATTACTCACCTGTAATTCGTGGAGCGCAGATAAATAACGACTGATAGACTGTAAATCATTCTTGTTCCAAGAGAAACCATCTGCATATATTTCACTGTAATCTGTGCCGTTTCCTAGATCCTCGAGTAAAAGAATATGATTCGCTCCGTCATACAGAATCACCGTTGGGCTGAATTTCCTTAGTACCTCATCATCTTCCAGCAACTGAAAAAAGCACATCTCAATTTCAATTCTTTCGATGGGAGCTGGAATCTGAGGGAATTTTCTTACAAAAGGTTTAGACTGCTTCAAAATAACTGATCTAAGATTTGTAGTAATTCGCAAGACCAAATTCATATTGCTTTCGCCTGCGGGCTCTGCTTTTATCAACATCTCATTTCCTTCCCAAATAGGAAGAGAGCGAAGGGTATCCAGGCTAGAATGCTCGTTTAAATCAATCATAAAAATGCTTTTCCGTATATACGTGTCGAAACTAGCCATTAGTTTTTAAAGAAAAACAGGTTTTTATATAACCTGTAAAAAGTATTGCAAAAGGTCTTTTCGATTACAAATGAAGGGCTAAGGAGTAAAAATTCTTATTTTTGGTAAGAATAAAAGCCTAAAATATAGACATCATGTTTGGATTACCCCGAACCCTTTTTAGTGAAGAGCATGAGCTTTTCAGAAATAGTGTAAGAGATTTCATAGCCAAAGAAATCACCCCATATAATTCCCAATGGGAAAAAGATAAGATGGTTTCTCGTGAAAGTTGGCTCAAACTTGGTGAAAACGGCTTTTTAGGGATTCAGGCTCCTGAGCGCTTTGGAGGGATGAATATTAAGGATTTTAGATTCAATGCTATTTTTATAGAGGAACTTGGCTTAAGCGGTTGCTCAGGTCCAGCGATCGGATATCCACTTCACAATGATATTGTGATGCCATACATTTTGCATTTAGGAACTGATGAAGCTCTTGAGATGTATATTCCAAAGATGATTTCTGGAGAATATATTGGGGCTGTTGCCATGACCGAACCTGGAGCTGGAAGTGATTTGCAGGGAATTAGAACAAGTGCTGTGGATAAAGGAGATTACTATCTAGTGAATGGAAGTAAGACTTTTATTACTAATGGTTATTTATCTGATGTAGTGGTTGTTGCGGTGAAGACAGATCCTGGAAAAGGAGCAAAAGGAATCAGTTTGCTTTTGCTTGACAATACGATGGAGGGCTATACCAAAGGCCTTCCTTTTGATAAAGTTGGACTTCATGCACAGGATACCTGCGAGCTGTTTTTTGAGGATGTGAAAGTGCCAAAGGCAAACCTACTAGGCAAGGAGGGGGAAGGCTTCAAATATTTGATGACTGAACTGGCTCAGGAACGCTTGGTAGTCGCGCTTGCAGCAGTTGCATTAGGTGAGTACATGCTTCAAGAAACAGTGAAGTATGTGAAAGAGCGCAAGGCATTTAATCAGGCTATTTCTGATTTTCAAAATACACGGTTCAAGTTGGCAGAAATGTGTGCAGCTTTAGAGCAAGGAAGAATCTATTGTGATTATTTGGTTCAGCTTCATAATGACGGAAAACTCGACTCCGCAATGGCCTCAGCGGCTAAATATAACATGACTGAATTGCAGTGTAAAGTAGCTGATGAATGTGTGCAATTGCATGGAGGATATGGATATATGTGGGATTATGGGGTAGCCAGAGCCTATGCAGATGCCCGCGTTCAGCGAATTTATGCAGGTACAAATGAGATCATGAAGGAATTGATTGCAAGAAAAATTTTGAAATAGGAAAGAAAACTTTTGACCTAAGCCAAGATTTTGATTACTTAAAGAAAATTATAAACACCCAAAATAACGCATCACATGACTGAATTCCCTTGGTTTAAGTTTTACCCTGATTCTGTACCTAAGGAGGTAGATTGCACAGCCTATTCCAGTGTTGTAGATCTTTTTGAAGAAAGTGTAAAGAAGTATGGTGATTCGATAGCCTATGAATGCATGGGAAAAACGATGAGTTTTAATGAGTTGAATAAACTCAGTGAAGATTTCGCGTCCTATTTGACCAATGTTTTAAGACTGAAAAAAGGGAATAGGGTAGCGATTCAGATGCCAAATACCCTCCAATATCCTGTTGCGATGTTTGGAGCGATCAGAGCTGGTATGATCGTGGTGAATACGAATCCGCTATACACTTCTTCGGAGATGAAGCATCAGTTCAAAGATTCTGGAGCAGATTTGATCATTATCGTAGCAAATTTTGCAGATAATTTGGAGAAAATCCTACCAGAAATTCCGGCTAAGCATGTGATCGTAACAGAGCTTGGCGATTTACTAGGTGGAGTAAAGGGGTTGATTGTAAACCTGGTGGTGAAGTACATTAAAAAGTTGGTTCCCTCATTTTCTATCCCAAAAGCAGTTTCTTTTAAATCAGCTTTAGCCCAAGGAGCTTCACATAAATTCAAACCAGTCGATCTTTCATTAGACGATACTGCATTTCTCCAGTATACAGGAGGAACTACAGGTGTTTCTAAAGGAGCAGAATTGTCCCATGCCAATATCGTGGCAAACATGCAGCAGATTTCGGCTTGGATGAAGCCAAAATTGAAAGAGCGTGAAGAAATTGTCGTAACTGCTTTGCCTCTTTACCATATTTTTGCGCTTACTGTGAACTGCCTCGCGATGCTAAAAATCGGAGCTCACAATCTGTTGATTACCAATCCTCGAGACATGCCGGCTTTCTGTAAGGATCTCTCAAAGAAGAAGTTTACGGTGATTACCGGAGTAAACACTTTGTTTAATGGAATGCTTAACCAAGATGCATTTAGAGCATTAGATTTCAGTAGTTTGAAGATTTCAGTAGGAGGAGGAATGGCTGTTCAAAAAGCGACAGCTGAGAAGTGGTTGGCAGTGACAGGAACTCCACTTGCCGAAGGTTATGGACTAACAGAGACTTCTCCAGTTGCCACTTGTAATCCAATCGATGGAACAGAAAGAAACGGCACGATAGGATTACCTCTGCCAAATACGGATATCATGGTGATAGATGATGAAGGTAATAAATTACCAGTGGGAGAACGTGGAGAAATCTGCATCAAAGGCCCTCAGGTAATGAAAGGCTATTGGCACAGACCGAAGGAAACAGCCGAGGTGATGTTGGGAGAATGGTTTAAAACCGGTGATATTGGAGTAATAGACAAAGACGGGTTTACTAAGATTGTGGATCGTAAAAAAGAGATGATTCTTGTGTCTGGGTTCAACGTCTATCCAAATGAAGTTGAAGATGCCATAGCATCCTTTCCAGGAGTTTTGGAGGTGGGAGTGATTGGTATTCCTGATACTAAATCCACTGAGCGCGTAGTGGCTTATGTAGTAGTGAAAGATAAATCAATAACTAAGGAGCAAATCATCTCACATTGCCATGAGTACCTAACGAATTATAAATGCCCTAAGGAAGTTCATTTCACAGATGAATTGCCTAAATCCAATGTTGGTAAGATTCTGAGAAGGAAGATTAAAGAGGCGCATTTGGAGAAGATTGGGAATTAGGGAGCAGTCTTCAGTTTTCAGTCGCAGTTGGTCAGTTTATTGACAGCATGCACTGAAGACTGGGACTGAATCAGTGCTATTCTTATTTTGTTGTATTCTATCTTCTTCCAATATTTTAACTTTATAGGCTCTTTAGGGTGTTTTGACAAGAATTAAATCCACTGAATTCTATTCCCCTCATCACATTACTTTTTTGATTTTAAATCTTCTTGACCATCTTAGTTTCTTCAAATAACAATACCTTCCAATGCTGAAGAAATTACTACCTGTGGCTGGGCTTTTGCTCGGATTTTATCAGGCTTTTGCCCAATCTGCTGACAAGCCCAATATTGTATTTATCTTAGTGGACGATTTAGGGTATCATGACCTCAGTGTGACAGGAAGCAAATACTATGAAACTCCGAATATTGACGAGCTAGCTTCCCATTCCTATCAATTTGTTCAAGGATATACCGCTTCGCCTGTTTGCAGTCCAGCTAGAGCCAGTATTATGACTGGTGTAACTCCTGCGGTTCACAAGATTACAGATTGGATAGGGGCACCGGAAGGGGAGGCTTGGAGAGATTACGGTAGGCATACCAAGCTTTTGCCACCTACTTATTCACATGATTTGCCAGCATCGTATGTGACGCTCCCTGAGGCATTGAGAGATTCGGGTTATGAGACATTTTTTGCGGGCAAGTGGCATTTGGGAGGCGAAGGTTCTTATCCTGAAGATCATGGTTTCCAAACCAATATTGGAGGTTTCGAAGCCGGGAGCCCGAAAGGTGGGTATTTTGCTCCTTACGATAATCCCAAGCTGGAACAAGGGCCTGATGGTGAAAACCTAAGTATGCGTCTCGCCACTGAAACGGCCAAGTTTATCGGTCAAGAGCATGAGAAACCGTTTTTTGCCATGTTGTCTTTTTATGCAGTTCACGGACCTATTCAGACTACTGAAGAAAAATGGGCAAAGTATAGAGCAAAGGCTGAGGCTTTAGGGATAGCTGATCATGGATTTGAAATGGAAAGGAGACTTCCGATCCGGAAGTATCAGGATAATCCAGTCTATGCAGGACTAGTGGAGGCCATGGATGATGCAGTGGGAGTAGTGACTGCAGCTTTGGCGAAAGCAGGTTTGGATGAAAATACCATTATCGTATTTACCTCAGATCACGGCGGAGTAGCGTCTGGAGATGCCTTTTCCACTTCAAATTTTCCGCTAAGAGGCGGCAAAGGATATCAGTGGGAAGGTGGCCTACGCGTGCCGTATTTCATCAAAGTCCCAGGACAGAAGGAATTGATCACGTTAGATGTTCCTGCCAGCGGGATAGATTTTTACCCTACTCTTTTGGAACTTGCAAATGTGAAGATGCCCGAAGGAGTGTATATGGAGGGGGTAAGTTTGGCTCCGGCGATGCAAGGAAAAAAAATTGCTTCTCGTCAGCTTTATTGGCACTACCCGCACTATGGCAATCAGGGTGGAGATCCAAGTTCTATTGTGCGTGAGGGAAATTGGAAATTGATTTACTATTGGGAGGATAAAAGTGTGGAGCTTTATGATCTAAGCAAAGACCCAAGGGAGGGAAATGATGTAGCAAAGCAAAATCGAAAAGTAACTACTAAACTTGCTGGTGACTTGCTATTTTATTTGACTGGTAAATTTGCAAATCAGCCATTGGATGATCCTGAATATAATGCAGCCTTGCATCAGGAAGTTTTGGATAGAAACAAAAATGTAAGAATGCCAAATTTGGAAGCAGAGCGAGTGAAAATGTTGAGTCCGGGTTATACACCAAATGCTGACTGGTGGGGATCTAAAGTGACGAAGGATTGAGGGGAGACGGTTGTCGGTTTTCAGTTGACAGTTTGGAAGGTGGTAAAGTTGTAATGTGGTAAAGTTTGAAGTGTGGAGGGTGCGATTGGTAGTGGTTGGAAATATGAGGTTTAATTAGGTGTTGTTTAAATTCTAAATAGTGAAAAAGTATATAGTTCTGTGTCTTTTGCTGGTCGGTGGGCTTGGAGATTCTTTTGCGCAGCTTAAATCTGAGAAGCCAAATGTTGTGCTGATCAATGTGGATGATTTGGGCTGGGCTGATTTGGGATTTATGGGTTCGGAGTATTACGAGACGCCTAACCTTGATAAACTCAGTAAAGAAAGCAAGGTCTTCATGAATGCCTATGCAGGAGCTTCTAATTGTGCTCCTAGTAGAGCGACTATGATTACGGGTCGTTATGCTATGACTCATGGGATTTACACGGTAGACCCAGCAGATCGTGGTGATAAGAGAACTCGGCAGCTGTTTGCCTCACCAAATGCAAAAGTTATCCAAGATAGTCTTTACACTTTGGGCAAGTTTTTCAAAGATCAAGGTTATACAACTGGTACGTTTGGGAAGTGGCATATTTCGGATGATCCGGCTATCCATGGATTCGATGTGAATATCGGTGGAAGCCATAGAGGCCATCCTGGAAAGGATGGGTATTTTAGCCCGTATAATATCAGTTTGGAACCTGTGGTAGAAGGGGAATATTTGACTGACCGCCTAACCAATGAAGCGATCGCCTTTGTAAAGAATAACCAAAAGAGCCCATTTTTCCTTTACCTGCCTTTTTATACAGTTCATTCTCCTTTGCAGGGAAAACCGGATTTGGTAGAAAAATATCAAAACAAGAAAGGTAGCAAAGGCCAAAATAATCCAGTCTATGCGGCCATGATCCAAAGCATGGATGAAAATGTAGGGAAACTGTTAAGTGTATTTGATGGCTTGAATCTGACGGATAATACGCTTATTATCTTCACTTCAGATAACGGAGGCATTCGCGCTACCAGCTATCAAGATCCGTTGAGAGCTGGAAAGGGGAGTTACTACGAAGGTGGAATTAGAGTGCCTATGCTCATCAAGTGGCAAAATCAAGTTAAACCGGGAATAGAAAACACCCCCGTGACACAAATGGATTTTTATCCTACCCTCCAAGCATTGATTGCCCCAAATACAGGACTGGAGCTGGATGGGCAAAGTATTTTGCCTCTGCTTTTTGATCAGGAATTGGATGAAAGGGATCTGTACTGGCATTTTCCAATATATCTGGAGGCCTACGATCCGAAGGAGGATGGTTCTAGAGATCCGCTTTTCCGTACTCGACCTGGCTCAGTCATTCGTTCAGGAGATTGGAAGTTGCATCAGTATTTTGAAGATGGAGGATTAGAACTTTATAATCTAAAGGATGATCCTTCCGAAGGGAATAACCTAGCGTCTTCAAATCCTGAAAATACTAAGGAGCTTTTAAAGAAATTGGAAAAGTGGAGGTTGGAAAATGGAGCTCCTATTCCCACTACAAAGAATCCTGACTACGATCCTGCCTTCGAGAAAGCAGAGATTGAAAAAGCTTTGAACTAGAAAAAGCCATCATTTGATTGCTTTTTCTAGTTTGATTGATGGATTTCTCAGATTATTGATTCGAAGTATTCTATCGTTTTGGTCAATCCTTCTCTAAGGTTAATAGTAGGTTCCCAATCCAGTTCTTTTTTAGCCAGATCAATAACCGGTCTTCTCTGCATAGGATCATCTTGAGGAAGTGGCAGGAAGATCATCTTACTTTTACTGTTTGTCAGATCAATAATTTGCTGAGCTAACTCCAGCATAGTGAATTCACCAGGATTACCGATGTTAACAGGTCCGGTAAATCCATCACGGCTATTCATCAAGCGGTACATTCCCTCAATATTATCGTCCACATAGCAGAAAGAGCGGGTTTGCATACCGTCTCCATACATGGTGATGTCCTTTCCTTGAAGGGCTTGTACGATAAAATTACTTACAACGCGCCCGTCATTTGGATGCATTCTTGGACCATAAGTATTGAAAATACGCATGACTTTGATGGCAACTTTATGCTGTCTGTAATAGTCAAAAAATAGTGTTTCAGCACATCTCTTCCCTTCATCATAGCAAGCTCTTGGGCCAAGGGTATTTACACTTCCCTTATAAGATTCTGGCTGGGGATGAACTTCAGGATCACCATAAATCTCAGAAGTACTCGCCTGAAGGATTTTGATTTTCAATCGCTTTGCCAAGCCCAGCATATTCATCGCTCCAATCACGGAAGTTTTGGTAGTCTGAACTGGGTCAAACTGATAATGAACAGGGGAGGCAGGACAAGCTAAATTATAGATTTCATCTACTTCTACATAAAGTGGATGCGTAACATCGTGGCGAAGCAGTTCAAAATTCTTGTTGTCAAGCAAATGATGAATGTTTCTTCTATTTCCGGTAAAAAAATTATCTACACACAGAACTTCATTTCCTTCTTTCAGAAGTCTATCACACAGATGGCTACCAAGAAATCCTCCACCACCACTAACTAGTACTCGTTTCATATGATTATAATTGAATTTTTAGGCCATCCCGATAACTATCGGGAGGAATCTAGCTTGCATTCTATTCTTCTATGCATGTGACGTTTTAGTCATGCCTGACTTCCTCAGGCAGGCTAGATTTCATTCACTTAATACAAAAGGGTTAAAAATACTTGTAGTCAAAAATACGCAAATGTTTTGCGAAATAAAGAAAAAGGAGTTGCAGCTAAGTTTATAATTCAGGTAGGCTTAATTAAATGTATAGAACAACTTTCTGACATTCAGGCACTCTTGATGTTGTTAGTGCTCGTTTGCCAGAAAGTATTCTTTTTCTGTTATTTTTTCTGGCTATAAAGTAAGCCAGCTTCCACACCTCTGATTTCAGCCAATCCTTTCAATCTTCCAATAGCTGAATAGCCTGGATTGGTTTTTTTATTCAAATCATCCAGCATCAGATGTCCATGATCTGGTCGCATCGGAAGGCTTTTGCCTCGTTTCTGCTGCACTTGGATGATTTCATCGATCACTGCCACCATAGGTACATTTCCTTCCAGGTGATTATCTTCGAAGAAATTACCTGCCTCATCTCTTTTGGTGCTTCGCAAATGGATGAAATGAATGTGATCCCCAAATTCCTTGACCATAGCAGGAAGATCATTGTCAGCTCTTACACCGAATGAACCTGTACAGAAAGTCAATCCATTGTATGGACTTGGTTGATCTCTCAAGATTCTTCTTGCGTCATCTGCCGTACTCATAATTCTGGCTAAGCCAAAAAGCGGAAAAGGCGGATCGTCTGGATGAATAGCCATCGAAACTCCATTCTCTTCTGCAACTGGAATGATAGCATCCAGAAATAATCGGAGGTGATCCGCAAGCTTAGCAGCATCTATCCCGTCATAAGTCGCTAGCATAGATTTGAATTCCTCCAATGTATAGCCGATCTCAGATCCAGGAAGTCCTTTCAGCATATTGTCGAAGATCATCTGACGTTTGGCAGGACTGAGAGCTTCGTAGTAAGCTTTTACCTCAGCATATTCTTCTTCGGAATACTCGGCTTTGGCTTCTTCTCTTTCCAGGATAAAAAGATCAAAAGCCTGCACAGCTTTTTTCTCATAAAGTAAGGCTTTCACGCCATTGGGAAGTTCGTATTCTAAATCTGTTCTAGTCCAGTCCAGAATAGGCATGAAATTATAACAAACCGTGAAAATGCCTTCTGCGGCTAGATTCCGAAGAGTTTCCTTGTAGTTTTCAATCACCTGAAGGTAATTTCCAGAACGGGTCTTTATTACCTCATGAACTGGAACAGACTCTACCACTGACCAAGTCAAGCCTGCAGCTTCGATCATATCCTTGCGTTTCTTTATTTCTTCCCTCGACCAAGTATCGCCATTGGGAATATGGTGGAGAGCCGTCACGATTCCTGATGCGCCAGCTTGGAGAATATCTCTCAAACTTACAGGGTCATTTGGGCCATACCAGCGCATGGTTTGTTCCATTTTATAGGTCATAATATTGGGGTTTAATAATTATACAATTTGAAATTTGAAATCTGAAATTTCAAATTTTTAGACTCCTGCGTAGGCTCCGAATCCTCCATCCACTGCCACAATTGTTCCAGTGACAAATGCAGATGCCTCAGCGCAAAGCCAATGCAAAGCTCCATTCAGATCTTCTGGTTTGCCAAATCTATCCATTGGCGTATGGCTGATTATTTGATTTCCTCTTCCAGTTAGACTTCCGTCTGATTCGGTGAGTAGGGCTCTGTTTTGCTCAGTCAGGAAAAAACCAGGAGCAATAGCATTTACTCTAAACGCCGGGCCATGTTTGGTACATAATTCCACAGAAAGGAATTTAGTCAGATTGTCAATTGCAGCTTTTGCGGAAGCATAACCCATTACTCGAGTCATCGGTCTAGATGCTGCCATAGAGCTGATGTTGATGATGTTTCCTTTGCCGTTTTTCAGCATCAGCGGAAAAAGAATTTTGGAAGGAATTGCCGTACCCAGGTAATTCAGATCCATTACTTTCCGTAGTGCATCTAATTCTAAATCCTGGATTGTTTTATCCGGTGTGATAACTGCACCTGGCATATTCCCGCCGGCAGCATTGATCAGGATATCAATGTAGCCATGTTCTTTTTCTATTTCAGAATAAGCTCCCAGTATGCTGCTTTCGTCCGTCACATCACAGATATATCCAAAGGCTTTTCCACCAGCATCTGCTATTTCCTTTACCAATTCTTCGACTTTCGCAGGCGTACGGCCCAAAATCAGGACTTCAGCGCCTTCCTTAGCAAGGTATAAACTCATGGATTTACCAAGGACTCCCGTAGCTCCTGAAAAAGCGATTTTTTTCCCTTCAAGAGAGAACAATGCATTACTCATAATTATACGTTGATATTTTTTGGGCTAAAGTCAAAATAGCCTTTTGCGTTATTGTAACATATGTCGGAAATGACTCCACCAAGCCATTTTTCATCCCAAGGAAGCTCACCATTAGCTACGTCCTGGCCAAAAAGATTACACAGTATCCTGCGGAAATATTCATGTCGCGGAAATGAAAGGAAGCTTCTGGAATCGGTCAGCATTCCGATAAAGCAGCTGATCAAGCCCATATTTGAAAGGGTGTTGATTTGCTTTTCCATGCCGTCTTTTTGATCCATATACCACCAGCCTGAGCCGAATTGGATTTTCCCTCTCACCGAGCCGTCATTGTAATTGCCGATCATAGTTGCAAAAACCTCATTGTCACGAGGATTGAGGTTGTAAATGATCGTTTTGGTCAGTTGATCGTCAGAATTCAATTCGTTGAAAAAGCCACACATCGCTGTTGCCTGATCAAAATCCCCAATGGAATCGTATCCCGTATCGGGCCCAAGGATTCTCAATGAGCGTTCATTGGTATTTCTCAGTGCACCCAAATGGAATTGCTGCACCCAGCCTTTTGCCTGATACATTTTGCAAAGTGCCAGTAAGGTAGTGTATTTGAAGAAATCAATTTCTTGTTTGGAGAGTTCTTGGCCTGAAGTCACCTTTCCAAAAATTTCGTCTATAGAAAACGCATCCTTTTTAAAGAAATACAATTGCTCCAAGCCATGATCAGAAAGTCTACAGCCACGCTCGTGGAAGTACTCTATCCTAGCACTCATCGCTTCCAGTAGTTTTTCGAAGGATGTTATTGCAAAGCCTGCACGATCTCCTAGAGCAGCGATATATGCATTGTAGGTCGCAGGGTTTTCTACTCCATATGATTTGTCCGGTCTGAAAGCAGGATACATTCCTAGGTCTTTGCCTTTTTTATGAAAAGAGACATGCTGATCCAATGAATCTATCGGGTCATCTGTAGAGCAAACTACCTCCACTTTCATTTGTGCCAGTAGGCCTTGGGTAGAGTAGGAGTCCTTTTCCAAGATGGTATTGCAATGCTTATAAACTTCGGCGGAATTTGCTTCAGAGAGTAATTCGTCAACACCGAAATACCTCTTCAATTCGAGATGTGACCAATGATAAAGTGGGTTTCTCAGTGTGTGAGGTAAGGTTTTAGCCCATTGGGTAAATTTTTCTTCATCAGAAGCATCTCCGGTGATGAACTTTTCATTGATTCCGAAGGTCCGCATTGCTCTCCATTTGTAATGGTCTCCTGCAAGCCAGATTTTTGAAATATTTTCAAACTTCCTGTCCGCATTTATCTCATTTGGAGGAAGGTGATTATGATAATCTATAATAGGTAAGTCCTTGGCGTACTGGTGGTAAAGAATTTTGGCATAATCATTTTGTAATAGAAAATCGTCAGATAGGAATGACGCTTTCGTCGTTGAATAGGACATCGGTTATTTAGGCTAAATTTCTATAACTTATTATTGACCTAAAAATACCCTGAATCGGCTGGATTTGGGCAATAAAATGCGGAAACGATTTCGAAATTATGCAAGCGGTATAGGCCTAATACGGGCAATGATTTGTAATTTGGCTGCATAATAAAACCCAATAACTATGGCCGGAGGTATTAGTCTAAAAGAGTTGGCAGCTGAATTAAAGCTGGCCCCATCTACGGTTTCAAGAGCATTGAATGATAGCTATGAAATCAGTGAAGCCACTAAGAAAAAGGTGATTAGCATGGCTGAGAAGCTAAATTATCATGCTAATCCTTTCGCAAGAAGTCTGCGGGAAAATAAGAGTAAAACTATTGCAGTGATCATCCCCGAACGTATAAACAACTTTTTTGCGCAAGTGATGGATGGAATTGAAGAAATTGCACAAGATCAAGGCTACCATCTCTTGATTTATAATACGCATGAAGATATAGAGCGGGAGCGAAAAATTGTAAATCTGCTATTGAATGGCAGAGCTGATGCAATAGCTATGTCTGTTACCAGCCAGACGAGTGATATTTCTCATCTTAAAAAACTGCACGATCGAGGACTTCCTGTTATATTTTTTGACAGAATCCGAGCAGAAATCCCCACTACCAAGTTTATCACGAATGACTATGACAGTGCATTTGAAGGAACAAAGCATCTTATTCAGCAAGGTTGTAAAAAGGTAGCTTTATTAATGTTGAGTAAAGATCTTTCGATCAGCAAAGAAAGACAACGTGGATACAATGATGCCATACGAAGTGAGGGCTGGGAGGTAGATCCGGCTCTGACGCTTTATTGCAGTCATGAGGAAGAGAGCAATGTGAGGTTGATTGAAGAACTGTTGAATGCTCCCAATCGTCCTGATGGAATACTTGCATCTGTAGAGAAATTGGCTTTTGCTACTTACATGGCAGTAAGGAAAACCAATCTCAGCATTCCTAGAGATTTGAAGGTGATTAGTTTTTCCAATGCTTCAATTGCTGGCTTGCTGAATCCATCTTTAACCACGATTACCCAGCCTGCCTTCTCCATAGGAAATGAATGCGCCAAACTATTGATCAAGAAATTGACCAAGCCAAAACACTATGACTTGGTCGATCAAGTGATCACAATTCCTTCTAAGATTACAATTAGGGAATCGACTATGGCAAATTAGATTCTGAGAAGGCTAGTGACTCATAAGTCAAAAAAAAAAAGCTGTTCCGATATCCGGAACAGCTTTTTTACTTTAGGTTAATTTATCTTTAATACCCGGGGTTCTGAGGGAATGCACTTGCATTTCCTTCAGCTCTATCTATTTGGTTTTGAGGTATAGGCCTTAAGGTATGGTAGTCTTGAATATTTGGTGCCGCCTGAGGATTGTATTTTTTCACACGATCAATCAATATTCCCCATCTTTTAAGATCTAGCCATCTAGTCTGCTCACCAATAAGTTCTCTTGCTCGTTCTTCAGTGATGAATTCGAATGTTAGTTCAGATTCTGAAATCTCCATTTCAGCCTCTTTTCCAGGGAATGCGGCTCTTCTTCTTACCTTATTAATATTCTCAGTAGCCAGGCCAATTTTTCCTTGTCTGAATTGAGACTCAGCAAGAAGTAAGTAGGTATCAGCAAGACGCATAGCAATGTAATCTCTTCCACCTTCAAATTGAGTTCGATCCACACGTCCCGGATCTTTCTGCTTCTTCATAGCAGGGAATAATCTCTCTGTGTAAAGTTCTGGAGTCAGCACTTGATATGGATACTTCGCTCGCTCTGCCTCAGACATATTGTAGCCAGGAAGCCAAATTGTGGTATCTCCTGCTGCAAAAGTTACGGAAGCTTTAGACTTATCAAAGGTAGTATTAAAGGTGCCTGGATTGTTTGATAGAAAGAAATCCACATACGTGTTTTTATATCTAGAATCATTTACACGGTCTGCAAAGATTGTATTCAGTGTGTAATCAGTGGATTTGTAGCGTTTGAATGGTCTTCCGTTTTCTATATCCCGGATCATCCCTGGCTGCACATCATATTCCATAAGGAAGAAAACGTGAGCGTTATTTCCTCCTCCATTAGTCAATGGGTCTCGAGTATACTGAGTAGACCAAATCACCTCATTATTGATTTCGTTTCCGAATGCATGTACATCACCAAAATTAGAAAGCAATTCAAAACCATAATTATCAATCACACTTTGCAGTAAAGGTTCTGCCTTAGCATAGTCACTTGCCTCTCCAGCTTCAGAACTACCTTTAGTCAGATAAACACGTCCTAATAGGTGTTCGGCTGCTGGCCTAGTAGCTCTTCCGTAATCAGACGATTTTGCTTTATCTTCCAAATCTGGTATTGCTTCTTCCAGATCTTTTATGATTGCTGCGTATATCTGATTTACAGGAGTACGAGTTACCTCTTTGGTAGGCACGGTGGTTTCGCTCAGTTGTAGATCAACAGCGCCGAATAATTGTACAAAAATGAAATAGTGATGAGCACGAATGAATTTAGCTTCAGCGACTCTTTGATCTATCAGGTCTTGTGAGATACCTGTAAGGTTGACAGATCTGTCAATCACCGCATTACAGGTGTTTATACCTCTATAAAACTCATCCCATAGTTCACGCACATGGCCATTTTGAGAATCAAATTGATTGGTATAGGTATTCATGAATTTCCATGACCCATCAGCACCATTGGTAAAAATATCGGTACCGAAAATCGTAAAATTATTTCCACGCTCGGTACCATACCATGCTCTCATAGTACTGTATGCTGCGTTGATACCGTCATTCATGCCTTTAGGAGTGTTGAGGTAATCATTTCCAATCGGTGAAATAACATCTTCTTCTAGAAATCCATCGCAGGAAACTGCAGCTGAAAGTCCAAGGATAAGGGCGGTTGACTTGGCCCAATAGTTTATATTTTTTGCTAGTTTTTTCATGATTGATTAGAATTTAGCATTAATACCAAATGTAAATGAAGTGACAGCAGGTGAGACGTTTGAATTGACTGCGCCAGCACCTACACCTTGCTCACCATCCAAATAAACTTCTGGATCAATTCCTTTATGTTCTTTTCTGTAGTTAGCAAAAATAAATGGCTGCTGAATGCTTGAGTAAAGTCTCAGGCTTGACAATCCCATTTTCTTTGCGGTCTCAGGAGTGAAAGTATATCCGAAGTTGATATTTCGGACTTTGATGAATGTTCCATCAAAGTACTCCATTGAGCTTGCATATTTTGCGCTTTCCTGATTCACGTTTGGTCTAGGATAAGAGTTGGTAGGGTTGTTTGGAGTCCAATAATCAATATCCAAGTTATTGTATCTACCTGCTAGTGAGTTATTTTGAGTGTGGAATTGAGATCTGATCATATAGCCAAAGCGTCCATAAAGGAAGAATGAAAGATCAAAGCCTTTGAAATTAAATCTGTTGGTAAATCCAAGTGCAAAGTCAGGCACCGCGGAACCAAGGAATTGTCGATCTAGTGAGTTGATTACTCCATCTCCATTAAAATCTTCAATTTTAATTTCGCCAGGAACGCCACCGAATGATTTGGCTTCATCTACTTCATCCGATTGCCAAATTCCAATTTTTTTCAAATCGTAAAATACTGTCAGTGGTTGACCAATAAATCTTCCTGCTGAAATGTCATCTCCATTCGGTAAAGAGATTATTTCCTCTTTATTTTTAGTGAAAACGATATCAGAAGACCAGATGAAGCTACCCTTTTCTATGTTTAAAGTAGATAGTGTTAGCTCGATACCTCTATTTTGTGTTTCACCAATATTGGTAGTGAATCCACCGAAACCTATAGAATTTGGAAGTGGTTGTGGCGCTAGCAAATCAGAAGTATTCGTGATGTAATACTCCAAGGAACCAAATATTCTACTTTTCCAAAGCGCGAAGTCCAAGCCTATGTTCAGCGTAGTAGAGGTTTCCCATCTCAAATCAGGATTACCGATAGTACTTGGCCCATATCCAAATGCAGCTGTATTATCATATGCATAGCTAGTTCTGCCCAATAGCGCTTGCGTCTGGTAAGGGTTGATCGCCTGGCTACCGATAGAACCATAGGAAGCTCGTAGTTTCAACTGATCTATGGATGATGAGTTTTGCATGAATGATTCGGAGTGAATATTCCAACCTACAGCGACAGAAGGGAAATAAGCGAAACGATTGTTGGCTCCAAATCTGGAGCTACCATCAGCTCTCAAAGTAGCAGTAACTAGGTATTTGTTTTTGTAGTCATAATTCGCTCTTCCCATGAAGGACATCAGTGACCATTTCACAAGATTGGTATTGGCTCCTGTTATTTGAGAAGCGTCTCCTAGTCTATGGAATAGTTGAGATTCAGCAGGGATACCAAGTACACTGATGCCAGTCTGTTCAAGATTATCTTCTTGAATGGATTGTAGCGCAGTGATATTGATGTTATGGTCTTCATTGAAAGTCTTCGTGTAGTTCACGATGTTTTCAAGGGTGTAATTGAATCGGAATTCTTCAAATACACTGCCAGTAGGCGCTCCACCACGTCTAGAGTTTGTCTGAGAACCTGTGAATCTACCATTTCTGCTAATGGTGATATCCGGACCAAAAACCATTCTATAGCTTAATCCAGGCAGGATATCATACTGTGCGAAAATACTATTGAAGATCCTATAGTTTTTTGTTAAATCCATTTGTGCTCCATCTACGATCTCTGCAAATGGGTTGGTTCTCAATCCATCCTGTGTAGGTAAGAAAATAAGATTTCCATCTTCGTCGTAAGGTTTTCCGAGTGGATTTTCAGCTAAAGCACCTCCAAGTGGATTGAAATTTTCTCCATTTCTTTCACTGTAAGAAACCAAGGTAGATGTACCGAATTTGATGTTTTTACTGATCTTATGATCTAAGTTTGCCCTGAATGTATAGCGGGTATAATCCTGGTTGATGATCACCCCTTCATCTTTAAAGTAGTTAGCAGACACGAAGAAAGTAGTCTTGTCACTACCACCGCTCACACCTAGCTGATAGCTTTGAATCGAGCCATTTCTCATTAGTCCAGCAGGATAGTCGGTTGTTCTTCCCTGAGCAATCCCATCAAGTTCCACTGGTTCAAAAATAGTAGCATCTGCTTCAGGAGTAGCCGGTCCGGCAGGATATCCTTCACCTGCTCTTCGTGATTCTCTTTTGTATTCAGCAAATTCAGGCCCGTTAAACACATCGATTCTGCCCAATGATTTATTTATACCATAATAGGCATCAAGAGATACAACTGTTTTGCCTACAGTTCCTCTTTTGGTAGTGATCAATACAACCCCATTGGAGCCTCTAGATCCGTAAATGGCTGTAGCAGAAGCATCTTTCAAAACTTCCATTGAAGTAATGTCCTGAGGGTTGATGTCGTCAATTCCTCCAACTAGTGGAATTCCATCAACAACGTAAAGAGGTTCATTTGATGCTGTGATAGAACGTCTACCTCTAATTCTAACTTGTGGGGATGAGCCTGGCTTGGAACCTGGTTGGGTCACATCCACGCCGGCAGCACGACCTTGAAGTGCCTGCCTCGCATCCTTGATAGGTAGTTCAGTGATTTCTTTAGAGCCTACAGAGGAGATTGCTCCAGTCAATTGACTTTTCTTAGCGGTACCATATCCAACCACTACGACTTCTTCCAAGTCATCTATATCTGGTGTTAGATTAACATCTACTACGGTTTGATTGCCAATAACTTGTTCTACAGGATTGTACCCTATAAAGGAGAAAATCAGTGTTGAGTTACTAGCTGCAGAAATGGCATACTTTCCGTCTAGATCGGATGTAGTTCCATTGGTGGTTCCTTTTACGAGAATGGTGGCTCCAGGTAAGGGTTGTCCGAGTTCATCGTAGACAGTACCCCTCACTTGTACATCTTGTGCGTATCCATTTGAAATGGAAATTAGCAGCAAGAATAGCACACTTAAATAAGTGTAAAGTTTTGCTTTCATAATTTTGGGTTTTTGTTAATAGAAAATTGGGATTGGTGCTAATTTTCAAAATAATGCCTTTGGTATATGACGCAATTCGAAATTTATTACCATCAATTAAGGTATAACATTAGTGATAAATTTTAAAAAAAGTTAAATCCTATCTACGAAATCGATTGCGCAGTTAAACGGTTAAAAGGATTTGTGTTTGGTAAAAAATACCCAGTGAATGGCTTTAGGTTGTGTTTTGTCCTCAGTATCTGGCTGTGCAACTAATGTGCTGTTTGCTCTAAAAATGATATTTAGGCTTTATGGCTAAAATTTGTTTATACTAAAACTATCAATTCTACATTTAACTAGAATTGATAGTATACTAAAGAAGGCCAGTTTAGCTGGCCTTCTTTAGTATAACTTTATAAAATTTTTTGAAAAATTATTTTTCTAAATCAATAGACTTATATAAATAATTTAACAAACAAATTAAACCTTCGGCGGCTCCCAACCTTTCTCATATGCTCTAGTCCAAAGTGCCGAAGCCTTCTTCGAGTTTTTGATATGCCCATTGCTTGGGTCACAGATTAGATTTTCTCCCGTTCTATAGCTGATATTGGCAAGATGGCAAAGTAGAGTACTTACTGCTCCTTCTTCAATATTGGAGTTTTGCTTTTCTAAACCTCGAACAGCATTAAAGAAATTGACAATATGTATGGTACTCATATCTCCACCGCCTCCCAGCGCAGTACCAGCTTCATTGCCTCCGGATAGATTTCTTTTTACTTCTTTTCCCGATCTGTCAAATTGCTTGTAGCCTCCTCGGTCTACATAAACTGAACCTTCAGTGCCATAGATGATTGTTCCTCTGTCTGACCCGTAGGTTTTATAACTATTTCTGCTTTTTCCATCCCATTGAATTACCGATCCATCTCCGAATTTAAATGTAGCGTCCATCGTATCATACATCACCCAGCCATCTTCAGCAAAGTGGCGCTTGTCAGCTGTAACCAAAACTTCACTTGGGTAATCTACCTGAAGCGCCCACCGCGCTACATCAAGTTCGTGAGTTGCATTATTTCCCGTTTCAGCCGTTCCATATTCCCATCCATACCAGTGCCAATTGTAATCCCATGTGTCATGGGTATAGGCTCTTCTTGGTGCTGGTCCTTGGAACATGTCCCAATCTAAACCAGCAGGGGCAGGCGCAGCGACTGGATTTGGGACTGCACCTCGGTTATTACTATAAAATGCTTTTGCCATGAATGCTTTGCCAATAGCTCCTTCATGAATGGCTTTTATGATTTCCCGGCTTTCAGGAGCTGAGCGCTGCTGATTTCCCATTTGCACTACTTTGTTATACTTCTTCTGCAGAGCAATGAGCAATTCACCTTCATGAGGATTGTGGGAACAAGGCTTTTCTACGTAAACATTTTTCCCTCGCTCTAAAGCTAGCCAAGTGCCTGGTGCATGCCAGTGATCGGGAGTAGCGATGATCATACAATCCACTTCTTTGTCATCCATCACT
>TARA_R110002020_G_scaffold224599_2_pt1 | contig 27078 bp, 28 predicted proteins | sample TARA_R110002020 | Tara Oceans TARA_R110002020 (sample SAMEA4396489) | marine metagenome | biome: Westerlies Biome; feature: [MES] marine water layer (ENVO:01000295) within the mesopelagic zone...; material: water (ENVO:00002006), including particulate matter (ENVO:01000060) such...
TTCCTTGGCGGCCTGCACTTCTGGCTGATGTTTGTCGGTTCGAACGTCCTGTTCTTCCCACAGCACTTCCTCGGGCTTCAGGGCATGCCACGCCGCTATATCGACTATGCGGACGGCTTCCACACCTGGCACTATGTGTCGTCCATCGGTTACGCCATCACGCTCGTCGGCACGCTGGTCTTCTTCATCGGTCTCGCTGAAGCCATGATCCGCCGCCGCAAGGGTGAAGCCAACCCATGGGGTGAAGGCGCAACAACGCTGGAATGGACGCTGCCCTCGCCGCCACCATTCCACCAGTTCAACGAACTGCCCCACGTTACGAACAAGGGCGGCCACTAATTCGTCCTCGCCGCGGTTTGGCTTCGGCACCGCGGCAGGCACCAAATCACGAAGCGGCCCTGCGCTAAAAAGGCGTATGGGCCGTTTCGCTTGAATGCCCCATAAGGCTCCAAACATGACAGACGCACCCGCCACACCTGCAAAGCGCTACGCCACCGCGAGCGACTATGTGAACCTGATGAAGCCGCGCATCATGATGCTCGTCGTCTTCACGGCGGCGGCTGGCCTGATTGCGGCGTCCAGCGCTACGCAAACGCCGATTCATCCGCTGATGGCGGTGATCGCCCTGTTTGCCGTTGCGCTCGGATCGGGCGCGGCCGGTGCGATCAACATGTGGTTCGACTCCGATATCGACGCGATCATGACGCGCACCGCGACACGCCCCATCCCGTCCGGCGCCGTGCCGCGCGAGGAGGCCATCGCCATGGGCCTCATCATGTCCGGCGTCTCGGTCATGCTGATGTGGCTTGCGTCCAACTGGCTGGCGGCGGCGCTGCTCGGCTTTTCCATCTTCTATTACGGCGTCATCTATACGATGTGGCTGAAGCGCTCGACGCCGCAGAATATCGTCATCGGCGGCGGGGCAGGGGCGTTCCCGCCGGTCATCGGCTGGGCCGCTGTCACCGGCAATACGCCGCTCGACGCCTGGATCCTGTTCGCCATCATCTTCTTCTGGACGCCGCCTCACTTCTGGGCGCTCAGCCTGCTGGCGCATGGCGAATACGAGAAGGCCGGCGTGCCGATGCTGCCGGTCACGCACGGCGCCAAGCACACGCGCCTGCAGATGCTCATTTACACAATCCTGCTCGTGCCGCTCGCGCTTGCCCCTGTGGTGACCGGGCTCGGCGGCTGGATCTATGCCGTCACGGCCGGTGTGCTGGGCGCAGTCTTCCTCTCCTATGCCGTGCGGGTTTTCCTGTCCAAGGCGGGTGACGATGATTGCACCGGCGCGGAGAAGAAACTGGCCCGCTCCATGTTCCTTTTCTCGATCCTCTATCTCTTCGTCGTGTTTGCCGCGCTGATCCTTGAGCACGCGGCCGGATTGTATTTTGCCGTAAAGGGCTTCTGAGATGACGGATTCCAAACAACCCTATGAGGGCGAGTTCATCCCCGCTGCGCACCTGATGCCGGAAGCGGTCGCGGCTCGCAAGAAACGCAATCTCTGGCTCGGCCTCGCCCTGCTTGGCTTTGTCGTTCTCGTTGCGATCACCACGATGATCCGGCTTGCAAACGCCAATCTCAGCGAAGGCGCGGGTTTCTATTATAGCAATAGCGGTGGCAGCGCGCGTGAAGACGAGCGCATGCCGATTGATGATCAGCCGGCCCTGCCGCCAGGCATGACACAGGAGCAGGCCGCCCCGCCTCCGGGGATCGAGCCTGAGGGAGCGCCCGAATGAAACTGTCGAATGTCACTATCGGCCTGATCGCTGCCGGCGTTTTCACCGGAATGCTTGGCCTCGCCTTCATGGCCGAGCCGCTTTACAAGAGTTTTTGCCAGATTACCGGCTTCGGCGGCACGACGCGAATCGCTACCCGCGCGCCCAAGGAAATCCTCGATCAGGAGATCACGGTCCGATTCGACGCGAACGTGGCTGACACGGCCCTTACATTCCGTCCGCTGCAGCGCGACCAGAAAGTGAAGATCGGCCAGCACGGTCTCGCCTTTTTCGAAGTCGAGAACCCCACGGACAAGCCGATTCGCGTGATCGCGAGCTATAATGTGACGCCTCACTTCGCCGGGCCGTATTTTTACAAACTGGAATGTTTCTGCTTCGAGGAGCGCGTCATCGCGGCTCACGAATCGAAGAAACTGCCGGTTGTTTACTTCATTTCGCCCGATATTATCGATGATCACGTGGCCAACCAGCTTGAGACAATCACGCTGAGCTACACGTTCTTCGACAGTACCGAGTACAAGGGGCCGCTGAAGCAACAGGCGCAGGGTGCGGCGAATTCGGCCACGCCCGGCTGAACCTGTTGCGTTTCGCCTGCGGAGCGGGCTAAACAGCGCAAAGCTATACGTGATAATTTCAAGGGGTTTCCCAAGCCATGTCCAGCGGCGACGTCAAACACGACTACCATCTCGTCAATCCTTCCCCATGGCCACTGCTCGGTTCAATGTCCGTTGTGGTTCTGGCCCTTGGCGGTGTGACCTTCATGAAGGGTCTTTTCGGTCTGGAAAAAGGCACCCTGTGGCTCATGGGCCTGGGGTTTGCCATGGTCATCTGGGTGATGATCGGCTGGTGGCGTGAAGTCGCCAAAGAGGGCGCCCACGGCGACCATACGCCGGTTGTGTCCATCGGCCTGCGCTACGGCATGATCCTGTTCATCGCGTCGGAAGTCATGTTCTTCGTGGCATGGTTCTGGGGATTCTTTGAATTCTCGATCTTCGAGCACGCCCGCGTTGGCGACACATGGGACGCAACCAACCCGCTCTATGCAGACGCGCTGGCCCGTTTCAAAAGCTGGCCACCCGCTGGCGTCGAAACATTCGATCCCTTCCACCTGCCGCTGATCAACACACTGGTCCTGCTCCTGTCGGGCACCACGGTCACATGGGCACACCACGCGCTCCAGCATGATGACCGCAAGGGCGCCAAGCTCGGTCTGCTGCTTACCATCCTGCTCGGTATGGCGTTCACTGCGCTCCAGGTCATCGAGTATAGCGAAGCCGGCTTTACCTATGACGGCACGCTGTATGGTTCGGCCTTCTTCATGGCGACCGGCTTCCACGGCGCACACGTTGTCATCGGTACCATCTTCCTCGCCATCTGCCTGATGCGCCTGATGATGGGTGGCATGAGCGCGAAGAAGCATCTCGGCTTCGAATTTGCGGCCTGGTACTGGCACTTCGTTGACGTGGTTTGGCTCTTCCTCTTCGCCTTCGTGTACGTTGCACCGTACCTGATTTTCGAAGGCGGCAAGTAAGCGCCTTCCAGCGAACCTGAATACATTCCAGGCCCGCCGGCGCGTCGATCCGCCCGGCGGGCCTTTTTCATAAAAAGGCCCGTACTGCCCATGTCCTTCCGACCGCTTCCGGTGCTTACGTTTTTCACGCTGGTCAGCCTCGTGATCCTCGTCCTGCTAGGTAACTGGCAGTATCGGCGCTTCAGCGAAAAGATGGCGCTCGACAAAACGCCTATCGCCTGGACCAACATTGACGGCAATGTCGTCCCCGGCAGCGAGGCCATGGTCTATTCCTACACCGACGGCAGCGCCGCCTGGCGCCGGGTTGTCGCGATCGATACGGGCACAGAAGTCGTCTTCACGCCCATCGAAGTGCTCTACCAGGTCGAGCCGCCGCAGCCCTGCCTTGGCCCTGATTGCGGCGCTGACATGCGATTCGCCGCGCGCGGCCTCTACCAGAACCCGCGCGGGCGCAATGCTTTCACAGGCACGGACAGCCCTGAAACCGGTATCTTCTATACGCTGGACCCGTCGGTGCTTGGCGCACTGCTGCCCGCGGAAGATGCCGCCCGTGTACATGGCCGCGTATTCGAGCCTGACACGATCCAGCTGACCGAGAACGGTCGCTCAATGGCTGGCGACAACCCGTTCGCCCGTGCCCGTCCGGATAGCGAATTGCCGCCGCAACGCCATTTTGGCTATGCGATTACGTGGTGGGGGCTCGCCATGGCGCTGCTCGGCGTGTATCTCGCCTTCCATTACCAGAAGGGCCGCCTGCGGTTTCGCAAAGGGAGCGATGCGTGAAATACATTTCGACACGCGGACAGGCTGGGCCTGTTGATTTTACAGGCGCTTGCCTCGCAGGCCTCGCGCCCGATGGCGGCCTCTATGTGCCGGAAAGCTTTCCGCAGATTGCCCCGGCAAAGCCGGATGAACCCTATGCCCATGTCGCGGCCCGCATCCTGTCGGCCTTCGCCGGCGATGCGATTCCCGAGGCCGACATGCTGGCCATGTGCGAACGGGCCTATGCCAGCTTTGCGCACCATTCGGTCGCGCCGCTGACGCAGGCTGGCCCCGGTCTCTGGCTGATGGAACTGCACCATGGCCCTACGCTGGCGTTCAAGGACGTGGCGATGCAGATCATCGCCCAGCTCTATGACTACATGCTGGCCAAGAGCGGCAAGCGCCTCTCCATCGTGTGCGCCACATCCGGCGACACGGGCGGCGCAGCAGCGGCAGCCTTTGCCGGCTCGAAACACGCCGACCTCTTCATCCTGCACCCGCATGAGCGTATCTCGCCGGTGCAGCGCCTGTTCATGACCACGACCGGCGCCAGCAATGTCACGAACCTCGCCCTTGATGGCGACTTCGATGACTGCCAGGCCATCGTGAAATCGCTCTTCGCTGACAAGATGTTCGCGGAAGAAGTCGGGCTTTCCGGTGTCAACTCGATCAACTGGGCCCGCATTGCTGCGCAGGCCGTCTACTATGCCACCGCGCAGGCAGCCCTCGGCGGCCGCATCCGCTTCGTTGTGCCGAGTGGTAATATGGGCGACGCGCTGGCGGGCTATGTGGCCGCGCGCTGCGGCCTGCTCACCGGCGGCTTCGAAATCGCCTGCGCCGTGAACGAGAATGATGCGCTGGCCCGCCTGTTCAATGACGGTGTCATGTCGCGCGCCCCGGCTGTCGCGACGCCAAGCCCGGCCATGGATATTTCCGTGCCCTCGAACTTCGAGCGCCTGCTGTACGAGGCCACCGGCCGCGATGCGGACGCTGTCCGTCAGGTCTACGACGCTTACAAACAGTCCGGCGAGGCCACGTTGCCAGACAGCGCGAGAACCCGTCTCGGCTGTGTCGGCATCACGGCGTCGGCCGTGAGCAATGTGGACACGATGGCCGAGATGAAGCGCTTCGAAGCAGAGACCGGCTGGCTGATCTGCCCGCATTCGGCGGTTGGCACCTGGCAAGCCCGCCAGACGCCGCGCAGCGATGTCTCGACCGTTGTGCTGGCCACCGCCGCCGCTGCCAAGTTTCCCGAAACCGTCCTGGAGGCGACGGGCCTCGAAGCGCCGCTGCCGCACAAGTGTGGCCCGTTGCTGACGCGCGGCGAAGTGTTTGACCGGGTGCCGGCGGATGTCACGGCCGTGCGAAAGGCGATTGAAGCCAAGGCCCGCGCGAGCGTCTAATGGCTCTACCGCTGCGCGATACGCTGATCACGGGTGACCGTGTTGTACTCGTCCCGCCACGCAGGTCTGATTATGACGAATGGGCATCACTGCGCACGGAAAGCCGCGCCTATCTCGAACGCTGGGAGCCGCTCTGGCCGGGCGATGCGCACTCGAAGGCCGATTGGGCGCGTCGCCTGAAAGTCTGGACGGCGGCGTGGAAAGAGGGGCGCGCTTATGTGTTCCTGATCCGCCGCATATCAGACAATGCGCTGATCGGCGGCATCTCGCTGACCCATGTTCGCCCTTGGCCCGCCTCGAGCGCCAGCCTCGGTTACTGGCTGGGGCAGGAGTTCGAAGGCCACGGCTATATGCGCGATACGGTCAGCCTGACCTGCGACTGGGCTTTCGCCCGTCTCGGTCTCTGGCGTATCGAAGCAGGCACGCTGGCCGAAAACAATCGGTCGCGAAATGTCCTTGAAGCGGCGGGCTTCGAGGAAGAGGGCTATGCCCGCGCCTATCTCGAGATTGCGGGCGAACGGCGCGACCACGTCCTTTTCGGGCTCGTCAGGCCGCAAAATCAAAGCTAGATTCAATCCGATGGCCACACCTCCAAGCACGCAGCCTCATGGCAACTGGCATTGGCATGCGCCGTCGCAGCGCCTCGTCATCGATGCGCCGAAGGCGACCGTGCTGTCCGAACTGACAGGCGAATGGTCTGTGGCGGCTTTGGAGCAGATGCTGGAAGGGCTCAGCCGCGGGCGTCTGGGCAAGGCCTTTGGCGTCGGCGAGGGGCCGGTGCGCTGCGCCCTGCGCCTGTCGAGCGGACGTGACGTGCATCTGGTCGGGGCCTTTACCCGGCAGTCTGAAGCGCGCGGCCTGCTTCTGGTCGGCGATGATTTCCCGGAGATCGACCCGTCCGACCTGCAACCGGGACCGGACCTTGCGCCTGTCTTCCAGCCAATCATTTCCCTGCGCGACGGGCGGATCGCGGGCTTCGAGGCGCTCGCCCGATGGGACGGTACGGAGGGTACATCGCCCCCCAGCCGCTATGAGGATGAGGCGCTGGCCTCCAACATGCTGATCCGGTCGGCTGAAACGCTGGCCATGCTGCGCGAGACATCAGGCCGCGATGATGTGTTCATGCATGTGAACCTGACGGCGCGCGACCTCGCGCGTGGCACCTTTCCTGCGCTCGTCGAAGCATTGATGAACGGCTACAACTTGCCGCCGCGCGCCCTGCGTATTGAGCTGACGGAACAGGCCGCGCTGCGCGATGCCGGGCATGCCCTGTCAGCGGCGATGGCGTTGAAGGCTGTCGGCGCCGGGCTGGTTCTCGATGATTTCGGGACGGGGCATTCATCCTTCGCCTGGTTGGCGGACCTTCCCGCCGACAGTTTGAAGATCGACCATGGCCTGACCTGCCGCCTTGGCCAGCTGCGCATCGACACGATCCTGACGACGATTACACTTCTAGCGAGCCGTCTCGGCATGACGAGCACGGCGGAGGGCATCGAGAACAAGGATGACGCGGTGAAGCTGCGCGGGCTTGGTTTTGACCATGTGCAGGGCTTTGCCTTTGCCCGGCCGATGAGCGCGGAAGCGGCTGCGGCCTTTCTCGTCGCCTGATCAGGCGCTGCCGCCCTCGACATGGAGGCGGCCCGAATCAATTCCCATCCGGCCAAGCGCATGGCGCCATTTCAGGTCGTGGCTCTCGCCGAAGACGAGATCGTCATCCGGCTCACCGATGATCCAGGCATTGGCCGCAAGTTCGGTTTCCAGCTGGCCGGCGCCCCAGCCGGAATAGCCCAGCGCCAGCACCGATTTGCGCGGCGCGGCGCTGGAGCCGATCAGTTTCAGCATGTCGCGCGTGGCCGTCATGCAGAAGGCGCCATCAATCTCCAGCGTGGCGCCTTCGCTGATGACATCATCGGTGTGGATGACGAAGCCACGATCCGTGTTGACCGGGCCGCCATCGAGGACGGGTGCATCGGGTACGCCAAGTTCCGTGTCGACGTCGAGCTGTTCGAAAAGCTCTGGCAGGCGGATGCCTTGCATCGGCTTATTCAGCACGATGCCCATCGCGAAATCCGGCGAGTGCGCGCAGAGGAGGATGACCGACCGCGAAAAGCGCGGGTCGCCGATGCTCGGCAGGGCGATCAGAAGCTTGCCGGTCAGGTCTGTATCCATGGGTGCTGAGGCTCCTTTATCCCAAGGCTGGGGCAAGGCCGTCATTTTGGCAAGGGCGTTGCGCCTTGTCGCAGCAGCGCGTCGGCCCTATGTCCAAGGCCATATCAGCAAGGAGATACACAGATGAGCATCAAGGTTGGCGACAAGCTTCCGGAAGCAACTTTCATGGAAATGACCAGTGACGGCCCTCAGCCGCGCACCACGGCCGACGTTTTCGGCGGCAAGACGATTGCCCTCTTCGCCGTGCCGGGCGCCTTCACGCCGACATGCTCAGCCCGCCACCTGCCGGGCTTCATCGATAAGGCCGACGAATTCAAGGGCAAGGGCGTCGACGAGATTGTCTGCACCTCGGTGAATGATGTGTTCGTCATGGGCGCATGGGGCAAGTCGGCCAGCGCCGGCGAGACCGTGCGCATGCTCGCCGATGGCAATGGCGCCTTCGCTTCGGCTGTCGGCCTTGAACTGGACGGTTCGGGCTTTGGCATGGGCAAGCGCTCGCAGCGCTATTCCATGCTGGTGAAAGACGGCGTTGTGGCAGAGCTCAATGTTGAGCAGGGGCCGGAATTCAAGGTCTCCAGCGCGGATTACCTGCTCGGCCAGCTTTAGGCCTGCTGCGTAATAACCATTAAACAAATCAAGCTAGTGTCGGCGCGTTCGGGGGGACCGGGCGCGCCGATTTCGTTGTTTTATTATTGATTATCGGCAAACTTCCCCCCACATAAATACAAGAAGTAATGGAGAGGGACATATGGATCCGGTTTATTTGGTTTTCGCGCTGATCGCGGTTGTTGGTTTCATCGCGCTGACGTCTGCGTTCAAGTTCGTGCCGCAAGGCTATAACTGGACGGTGGAGCGGTTCGGTCGCTACACGCGGACGCTCTCGCCCGGCATGTCGGTCATCACGCCCTTTATTGATCGCGTCGGTCGCAAGATGAACATGATGGAGACCGTGCTGGACGTGCCCCAGCAGGAAGTCATCACCAAGGACAATGCCATGGTGTCGTGTGACGCCATTGTGTTCATCCAGGTGATTGATGCCGTCAATGCGGCCTATGAGGTCAACAATCTCCACAATGCGATCCAGAACCTGGCGCTGACCAATATCCGTACGGTCGTCGGCTCGATGGACCTGGACGAGGTGCTTTCCAACCGGGACGATATCAATGCGCGCCTGCTGCACGTGATCGACGCGGCAACGAACCCGTGGGGCGTGAAGGTGACGCGGATCGAGATCGCGGACCTGAGCCCGCCCGCCGACATTACCGAAGCGATGAACCGCCAGATGAAGGCCGAGCGCCTGAAGCGCGCGGAAATCCTGACGGCCGAGGGCGACAAGCAGTCGGCCATCCTCAAGGCCGAGGGCCAGAAGCAGGCCAAGATTCTTGAGGCCGAGGGCCGACGCGAAGCGGCCTTCCGCGATGCCGAGGCGCGTGAACGGGAAGCCGAGGCCGAAGCCAAGGCGACGGCCATGGTCAGCGAGGCGATCGCCAAGGGTGACGTCAACGCGATCAACTACTTCCTCGGGCAGGCCTATGTTGCCGCGTTCGAGAAACTGGCGACCAGCCCGCAGCAGCGCACGGTGATTATCCCGGCTGAGTTCTCCAGCATCCTCGGAACGATCGAGGGCATTCGGGGCCTTACAAGCGCCGCGAAAGACGCGCAGGACCGTCCGCGTCCACAGGGCGGCGCGGTGCCGCCGACGCGGCGGCAGGACTAGGCCCCTAAACACAAGCGAGGAGACTTCAGATGATGGAACAGATTCTTGGCGAGCTGACCGTCTGGCACTGGCTGGCACTGGGCCTTGTCCTCTTTGGCATCGAGATGATGACCGGCACATTCGACCTGCTGATGGTGTCCATCGCGGCGTGGCTGACCGGGGGCTTTGCCTGGGTCGCGCCGGAGGCCTATGCCGTCTGGCAGGGCCAGCTGGTCTTCTTCGGGATTGCGTCTCTTGCACTCATCGTCATTGGACGGACGCTCCTGTCCGGCATGCGCAATCGCGGCGAGGAACACCCGACATTGAACAAACGCATGGTGAGCCTCGTTGGCCAGCATGGGCAGGCGACAGGCGATTTTTCCGGCGGCAATGGCCAGATCAAGATCGGCGATTCCGTCTGGGGCGCAGAAGCCGCCGACCGGATGGTGCCCATCCACGCCGGCGACTCGGTTGTCGTCGAGGGTGCCCGGATGACCACGGCCATCGTGCGCAAGGTCTGAGCCTACTGGCCTTGCTTAATGAAGGCGCGCACGTCGTCTGACAGTTTCTTGCCGTCCTGTTCGGCGAGATACATCATGTGGCCGGCGTCGTAGTAATCATACTGGACCCGGTCACGAACGATGCCGTTCTTGTTGAGGGCCATCTCGGCGCCGAAGAAGGGCGTGGCGAGATCATACCAGCCGGTGGCGAGCATGACTTTCAGGTCCGGATTCTCCCGCATGCCCTTGCCGAGCCATGGCGTGACGTTGACATATTCCGGCCAGCCTGAATCATTCATGCTCCAGTTCCACATGGAGCCAGGCTCGCCTGTGAGCACCTTGTAGGGGCGGGTGAAGTCCACTTTCAGTTCGCGGGTCAGATAGTCGTTGAGCGCGGCGACATAGGCGACATCCATTCCGTAGCCTGATGGATCGTTCTCCGGCGAGTCGCTGGTGCCTTCAGGGTCAACACCCTTGTAGCGCCCGTCAAAGCGCCCGACGGTGTAGCCTTCGCGGCGGAGCAGTTCCTTGCGAAAGCGCGTCGGGTCCACCCGCAGGTGCGCCTGCTGGATCCATTCAGCGGAGACCCCGAGATAGGCGCTCATGTCCTTGGCGATGGCGGCTTCCTGTGCGTCGCTGAGCGTGTTGCCGCGGATGAGGGCCGGGGCGAGCGTGTCGGTTGCGTAGGCGCGGGATGCCTTGATGAAGGCATCGAAGTCGCCATTCCATTTCGCCTTGTCGGCCTTGCCATGATACCAGGCGATGGCGGCCTCCGATGGAAAATAGGCGAGGTGGGCGGTGTCGTTGCCGGGCGCGAATTCGCCGGTCTGGAAATCGAGGATGGCGGAAATCAGGATGACGCCATTGAGGCCGATGCCGTTCCAGCCACCTTGGAGCTTCTCGGTGAGAGCGGCGGCGCGTGTGGTGCCATAGCTTTCACCGGCGAGGAATTTCGGGCTGTTCCAGCGGCCGTTTTCGGTGATCCATATGCGGATGAATTCGGCGATGCTGTCAGCGTCTTCGTTAACGCCGTAGAATTCCTTGCCGGTATTGTCGCCGAGGGGGCGGGAATAGCCGGTGCCGACGGGATCGATGAAGACCATGTCGGTAACGTCGAGCAGTGAGTTCTGGTTGTCGCGGATCGTGTAGGGCGGGGCGCCGACGCCGGAAGCGTCAGAGGGCGTGACGACCTGTTTCGGGCCGAAGGCGCCCATGTGCAGCCAGAGCGAGGCCGAGCCGGGGCCGCCATTGAAGATGAAGGTGACGGGGCGCGTGCGGTCTTCGCCATCGCGGACATAGGAGACGGAGAAGATGGAGGCCTTGGGTTCGCCCTTGTCGTCGCGCAGGTAGGTTTCGCTCGCGACGGTCTTGTACTTGATCGCCTCGCCATTGAGCTTCAGCGTGTGGTCCGAGGCAAAGGTCTGGGCGTCCGGGATATCGGCCTTTTCCTTGGCGGCTTCAGGCTTGTCGGCCTTTTCGTCAGCAAACCCCGGTGCGGCCACGAAGGCCAGGCACATGGCCAGAAAGAGTGCGCGCATCTTGTAATTCCTCAGTATTTCCATTTGGCGGGGACAGTATCAGCGGCGCGCGTGACTGCAAGGCCAGAAGCAAGGTGGCCCCGCACCTGGTGGGATGCGGGGCCGATCGTCATGCCGTGTAGGGGGGCTAGCCTGGCATGACGACAGTATCGATGAGGTGAACCACCCCATTTGAGGCATCAATGTCGGTCGCGGTGACCGTGGCTGTTGCGCCGGTCGCATCTGTCAGGACGACATTGCCGTCGACGATGGAGGCCGTCAGGGGGGCGCCGTTCACGGTGGTGATCGTGTAGGTGCCGCCATTGTCGGTGATCGCCTGGACAAGGTCAGCGGCCATCACTTCGCCAGCGACGACGTGATAGGTCAGCACCGCGCTGAGTGTTTCCTTGTTCTCTGGCATCAGCAGCGTTTCGACGGTGCCTTCAGGCAGTTTTGCGAACGCGCTGTTTGGCGGCGCAAACACCGTGAACGGGCCATCGCTGTTCAGCGTGTCGACCAGACCTGCTGCGGTGACGGCAGCAACGAGGGTCGACAGGTCGTCCGTGCCAGCGGCGACTTCAACGATGGTGCCGGCTTCAGGCGCGGCGTCTTCCATCATCGGCTCAGCCGCAGGCATTTCAGCTTCAACGGCCATTTCGGTTTCCGCAGCAGCCGGGGCGGCATCATAGTCGGCCTTGTCGGATGCATCTTCGCAGGCGGCAAGCGTGAGCGAGGCAGCGATGGCGGTTGCGATTAAAAGGTGTGTTTTGAGGGGCATATGTGTCTCTCCTTGCGATGCGCGAACGTGCGCATACCCCTGTGTACGCAGGGGAGGCGAGACGGTTTACTTTTTGTTAAAATAAATTTTGGCGCGTGCTAGCCGGAATCCCACGCGCCATCCAGCGCGGCGTCGGCGCCCCAGCAGACATAGGTGATCGCGGATTGGGTCAGCTCGCCCAGCGGACGGCTGGCGCGGCCGGGCATCAGGCTGCGCGGGCGGATGGGGGAATGACGGGTAACGCGGCCAGCCTCCCGGGCGCCGCGCAGGCGCGCGATGAGGCGGGCAAGGCGGGCGGCGTGGGCATCCGGGACGGCCAGCACGGCGTCGAGGCGCGTGAGGCGCGCAAGCAGCGGGGCAGTCGGCAGCGGGGGCAGGGGCGCTTCGCTGGGAAGCGGGCGCCAGTCCATGCCGGAGCCGAAGACGAAGAGGCGCGGGCCGAATTTGACGAGAGGCGTGGCGTCCGAGGGCAGGCGGATGGTGAGGGGTTCGGTGAGGAGGAATTGGGCTCGGGAAGCCGCCCCTGCCTTCGTCCCTGCCTTCGCAGGGAGAACGGGGCTCTCGTGTGTGGGGGAAGTGTGGGCTGAGGGCACTCTGTTTGCCGGGGGCAATGGAGAGATCGGCTCTTTCAGCGCGAGGATCAGCAGCATGCGGCGCACCATGGACTCGGCGGGGCGCAGGATGCGGAGGACCTCGTTATGGACATGCCGCGCGACGGTTTCCGCCGCCGGATCCTTCACCAGCTGCCGCGCCCACCAGGCAAGCTTCTTCGCACGCGGCCAGTTCCAGGCGAGCAGGTCGAGCAGGAGGGCGGGCGTGAATTGCATGCGCCACATGATACGGGCAGTGCGGAGGGGTGGGATAAGTTTATTTGTCAGGGCGTCCCTAACAACGCTTGATTTACAGGTTGCAGCTCGACCAACATTACTTTTTGCGGGATCTTATAGCATCCATCATCGGCTGGATCTGCTCGAGAAATTGTCTTTCAGTCTCGGGGTCTCTTGGAGGTTGTGGCATATTTGCGCCTTCGCGCCATCCCGGCACGATTTTGTCATATGCTATAGTCACGGCATTATGCATGTGTGTTGGTGGATAATCCGCGTAGGTAAAGCTGCCTTCAGATTTTTCCTCATCGGATAGGCTGTCATAAAAATCTGCCATTTCCGCAAGTGCCGCCTTAAGGTCATGACGTTCGATAAACACCTGATTTGGTGATGCAAATTCCGAAAAAAGTTCCGCGTGAAGTTTGTCTCCGCTAGCAAAAGCAGAGGTGAATGGGAGGTACATAAGGTAATCCATATCAACGCGGTTTGAAGCTCGTGTGGAAACAACTTGATGTGCTACACCCATATAAAAGAATAACTCCAATCTTGCCATATAAGCAGTATAGGGAGCAAAATTTTGCGGTGGAGGGCGGCCTTTTGATTTCCACCTTACCAGCATATTTCGTTGCCACTTGGGAGGAATAGCTAAAACTTGCATCCAGCGTTTTAGATTGGCGTAATCTCGATTTGGCTGGAATAGCATAGCCTCAACAGTCTGCATTACGGCTGCTGGCGTAGTCAGCGCTTTGTTCCTCATGTGCTTTGTTGATTTAATAATTTCTTCTAGGTCAATCTCAGCTAGGTTGTGCCGCCAGACCTGAGCGAAAGCTTGCTCCAGTCCATTGAAATCACCCTCGCGCCAGCGATCAAGAACGCGCTGCATGGGGGTTTGATCTATAAGAAGCCCAGTTTTGCCATGCCGGTCTTGAATGCGTTCAGCATTTTCAAGAATTGGGAGTCCACCAAGTGCAAACCTATAGCCATGTAATTCATGTGCTACGAGACTATGCGCTTCAGCGTTCAGGTCGATAAAGGCAGATTCAATTTTTGCAGCCAACATGCGGGCATCACCGTGAGCGGTGCCCGTATTTAGTTGCTTAGATTTCTTCAGATCTCCCAAGATTTCGCAAAAGAAAACAGGCGGTATGTTTACCCGAAAATGGTGAAATAGCCATTCTGCCTCTCGGGACTGGAGGCTTTGCAGGACCGATTTATCAATGATCAGCGAGAAAACATTGGGCACTGTATATTGTTCCAATCACTAACTTCATATCGTTCGCATACCACAATTCCCTCTCTTTGGCTTTCTGGGGCCGCGTCGTTTGTGAGCTGTGATTTATGCTTTCCGGCCCGCCCTAAAATGGTGACTTCGGCAGTGACAGCTTGAACACAATTGCCAGTGCCCGGAGGGTGAAGGCCGCTGCGAGGCCGCCGATGAAGGCGCTGGTGTCGGGGAGGCCGTAGGTGGCGAGGCCGAAATAGACGCCGGCGCCGAGCAGGGCGGCGGTGGCGTAGATGTCCTTCTTCAGGAGCAGCGGTTCCTCATTGGCGACGACGTCGCGCATCAGGCCGCCGGCGCTGGCGGTGAGGGCGCCCATGATCAGCACGACGGCGAGGCCGTGATCGAGGCTCATGGCCTTGGCCGCGCCCGTGACGGCGAACAGTGACATGCCGAAGGCGTCGGCCCAGCGCAGGGGACGGAAGTTTTCCAGAAAGCGGTGAAACACGAACGCGGTGAGGCCGCCCGCGAGCGCGAGGAGAAGCGTCGGCGTATCCGACAGCCAGAAGACCGGCTGGTCGAGGATGAGGTCGCGCAGCGTGCCGCCGCCAATGGCGGGCAGGAAGGCGAGCACGATGACGCCGAACAGGTCCATGTCCTTGCGCACGGCGACGATGCCGCCGGAAATGGCGAAGACGAAGACGCCGACGCGGTCAAACAGGGTAAGGATGAGTTCGGGGGACATGGGCCCGCTCCTGTGATGCGTTCAGGGGGCCGTCCGGGGAGAATGGCCCTCTCCCGTGCATAGGCGGGAGAGGGCCGGAGGGCTAGCTCTCGGTTTCGAGCTTGTCTTGAGTTTTCGTGTCAAAGTCGCTGGCGTCGTGGCGTTCGCGCAGTTGCGATTCCGGCTTGCCGAAGGTGCGGTTGACCATCTGGCCGCGCTTGACGGCAGGGCGGGCGCCGACCTCTTTCATCCAGCGGATGACATGGGTGTATTCGTGAACCTGGAGGAACTCGCCGGCCTCGTAGACCGCGCCGGTGACGAGCGCGCCATACCAGGGCCAGATCGCCATGTCGGCAATCGAGTATTCATCGCCGGCGAGGTATTCATTGTCTTTGAGGCGACGGTCCAGCACGTCGAGCTGGCGCTTCACTTCCATGGCGTAGCGGTTGATCGGGTATTCGTATTTCTCCGGCGCGTAGGCGTAGAAGTGGCCGAAGCCGCCGCCGAGGAAGGGCGTCGCACCCATCTGCCACATCAGCCAGGAGATGGCTTCGGTGCGCTTGTGATGGTCGGTCGGCAGGAAGGCGCCGAACTTTTCCGCGAGATAGAGGAGCATGGAACCGGATTCGAACAGGCGCGTCGGCGGCGTGGTGGAATGGTCCATCAGGGCCGGGATCTTGGAGTTCGGGTTGATGTCGACAAAGCCGGAGCCGAATTGCTGGCCCTCGCCGATATTGATCAGCCAGGCGTCATATTCAGCGTCTTTGTGGCCAGCAGCGAGCAGTTCCTCGAACATGATCGTGACTTTGACGCCGTTTGGCGTGCCGAGCGAGTAGAGCTGGAACGGATGCTTGCCGATTGGCAGCTCCTTGTCATGGGTCGGGCCGGCGATCGGGCGGTTGATATTGGCGAACCGGCCCCCGCTTTCCTTGTCCCAGGTCCAGACTTTCGGCGGGGTATAGGTCGGGTCGCTCATGTCGCTTGCTCCGTGCTTTTTTGGTGTGGCGTTGGGCTTACATGTAGGAAGGCGCGGGCGTTTGTGAATAAGCACGCCGTGAGGGCCTAGTCGGCGGCGCGGCCTTCATCCAGGAAGGCGATGATTGCGCGGGGGAGTTCTGGGTCCACCACGGCGGTAATGTGGGTGCCGGTGAGGGCGTGATGGGTCGCGCCGGGGATGAGCGCGGCGAGCGCGGGGCCGGAGCCATTGTCGAGGTCCTGGTCGCCGGTGAGGATCAGCGTTGGAACGTCGAACGTGGCAAGCAGGTCGGCGGGCGTATAGGTGCGGGCCGAGAGGGCGCCGAGATAGCCTTCGAGCGTGCCGCCAGTGGCCTTGGTGCGGGCGATCATGCCTTTGGCGCCGGGCGTGTCTTCGCCGGCGAGGGCTTCGAGTATGGCGGCGCGGAAGGCGGTGTTGCGATCCGTGTTGAACTCGTCGGCAGCGGAATCGCCGATGCCGCCAAGGGCCATGCGGCCGGTATTGCGCGAGAGGAGATGCCAGCGCAGGGCGCTGATGGAGCCCATGGAATAGCCGACGGTGGCGTAGGGATTTTCACCGAGGTGGGCGACCAGGGCGATCTGGTCGCGGGCGACGGCGTCACTCGGCCAGTCTTCCGGCGCGGCAGTGTAGGGCGAGGCGCCGTGGCCGCGCAGGTCAGGTGCGACGACGTGATAGCCGGCGTCGGCGATCTTCTGGGCGATGCCGGACTGGATCCAGTTCTGCGCGGCGCTCGACGTGAAGCCGTGGAGGAGGACGACGAGCGGGCCGGTGCCCAGTTCCTGATAGCTGATCCCTGTGCCGTCGAAGGACTCGTAGGTGTGCATTATGGGGGCCTCCTCGGCGCGGACGGTTGCGAAGGGGAGCAGGGCCAAAGCGAAGGTCAGCGCGGCGAAGCGGATCATGTGTCTCTCCCTTGGGTCGTTTCTTTTGCCAGTACCTGACGCGGGGAGTGCGCGCCGGTCAAGCCTGACGCCAGGCCAAGAAAGAGCCCGCCCGGTTTCCAGGGCGGGCTGAGGTAGGGGTAAAAGGGGTTACAGGACTTCGAGCATTTCCTGGACAAGCGGGTGGCGGACGACGTCGCGGCCTTCGAGGCGGATGACGGCGGCGCCGGCCAGTTTCTCGAGCCGTTCAGCTGCGTTGGCGAGGCCGGAGAATTCCGGCAGCAGGTCGGTCTGCGCCGGGTCGCCGGTGATGACCATTGTGGAGTGCCAGCCGAGGCGGGTGAGCAGCATCTTGATCTGCGTATAGGTGCAGTTCTGCGCTTCATCGACGACGATGAAGGCATTGTTCAGCGTGCGTCCGCGCATGAAGCCAATGGGCGCGATCTCGATGACGCCTTCCGACAGCATGTGCTTGAGCTGGCCGGGCGAGAGCCTGTCCGACAGGGCGTCGTAGAGCGGGCGCAGGTAGGGCGCGAGCTTGTCTTCCATGGCGCCGGGCAGGAAGCCGATCTGCTCGCCGGCCTCGACAGCGGGACGGGAGAGGATGATGCGGGCGACCTTGCCCTTTTGCAGGGCTTCGACAGCCTTGCAGACGGCGAGGTAGGTCTTGCCTGTGCCGGCCGGGCCGAGGGCCGCGACGAGGGCATGGGTGTCCATGGCGTTCATCAGCTGGGCCTGGTTTTCAGACCGGGGTTTGACGGTTTTCTGGTAGCGCTGGGTCCGGTCGGCCTCGCCATTCGCGGCGGCGGGGCGGCTGCGGGTATCTGCATCGTCGGGGTGCCAACTGCGGCCTCCCTCAATGGCGTGGAGAAGGGGCGGCTGGCCACGACCGGCATCCTGAATCCAGGCAGTGGCTTTCACCTCTGATGCTGTTTTCATTCGCTTGGCGGGGTTGCGTTTACCCATGGGAGGACTCCTTGGTTCCAGGCAGAAAAAAAGCCGTCAGCAGAATTGCGGACGGCTTGGCGAAAAACGAGGGAAGAAAGGCTGACCCGCCCTGAGGGCGGCATTGCCAGTCCGGAAACATGGGCTCCCGGCGGCGAGGTGTGACCAGGTCTCTGGATGACCGTCTCCACGTTCGAATCTGTTGATGATTAAACACTAACAGGGTTATCAAATCCTTTAAGCGATATTCCGCAAGCGAAACGAGAGGACGAATCATCATGGCAATCTACCAGATAGGAGAGGTCCGCCCCACGCTGCCGGCAAGCGGAAACTACTGGGTGGCGGAGAATGCCCAAGTTATGGGCAACGTGATCCTGAAAGAGAATGCGTCTGTCTGGTATGGCGCCATTGTGCGCGGCGACAATGACCCGATCACGATTGGCGAGAACACGAACATTCAGGACGGCAGCGTTCTGCACACCGATGTCGGCGCGCCGCTGACCATCGGGCGTGACGTCACGGTGGGACATATGGTGATGCTGCACGGCTGCACGATTGGCGACGAGACGCTGATCGGCATTGGCTCGACCATTCTCAACCGGGCGAAGATCGGCAAGAATTGCATCATAGGGGCGCATACGCTGATCCCCGAGGGCAAGGAGATCCCGGACAATTCGCTGGTGATGGGATCGCCCGGCAAGGTGGTGAAAGAGTTGTCAGGCCCTCAGGTTCAGATGCTGAAAATGTCGGCGCTGCACTATGTCGAGAACTGGCAGAAGCACCGGGACCAGATGAAGCGGATCGACTAGAGCTCGTCGCTGCGCTTGTAGCGGATGGCGAAACGCTTCTGCTCCACGCGCACGACTTCGCCGCAGACATTGCCGGCCACGACAGTGTCGCCCACCATTGGCGCGCCTTCTTCTGCCTCGAAACTGGCGCCCGTCAGCGAGATGTCGAGCACGCGGCACCGGATTTCGCTGCCGTCTTCCAGTGTCAGCAAGGCGGGGCCGGATGAGGCGACCCGTGCGGCGGAGCGCTCTTCGACAAGGCTGAGCTTGTCCTTGTTGAGCAGCCATGTGAGCCGGTCAGCGAGTTTGTCGCGTTTATGTTGGGCCGCCTTGAAATGCACGGCAAAGCCCTGAGGCCCGGTGCGGATCACCGTGGCGGCGACGCGGCCAAGGTCGTTGAAGTAGCAAATCACCTGCGCGCCCTTCAGGGGCCTGTGGGCGGACCGGATCATGGCGCCGGAACAGGAGATGTCGACCGTCAGCATGTCATGGTCAGCGCTGGTCTCGTCGAGCAGTCGACCGACCAGGCTGAGGGCGATCCGCTTATGGAGTCGCCTGTCCTTATTGGGGTTGATCAGCGTGCTGGTGCTGACCATTGGGGCATGGGGAACGGGCATTTCGTGCTCCTGAAAGCCGTGTCTCTCCAAGCATGTCCCACGGTGAGCACTTTACTTAGCCGGTTTTCGTTCACAAAGTGTTGCCGAAACAGGCCGGAACTCGCGTTCCCGGCGACATTACATTTCCCATACAGGGCGGAGCCAGATAGCCATGGAAACTTATGATTACATCATCGTCGGCGCGGGTAGCGCTGGGTGCGCACTGGCAAACCGCCTGTCGGCTGATCCTGCGATCAAGGTCTGCCTGATCGAGGCCGGCAAGAAGGACAATGCCCTGATGGTGCGGATGCCTGCGGGCGTCGGCAGCCTCATCAAGGAGGCAAACGATCACAATTGGGGCTTCTACACCGAGGCCCAGAAGAACATGAACGGCCGAAAGCTCTACTGGCCGCGCGGCAAGGGCTGGGGTGGCTCGTCCTCGATCAATGGCATGGTCTATATCCGTGGCCATGCGGGCGACTATGACCAATGGGGCCAGATGGGCCTGAAGGGTTGGAGCTATGCCGACGTGCTGCCCTATTTCAAGCGCTCGGAAGCCTATGAGGGCGGCGACAATGCGTTTCATGGCGGCGCTGGCCCGCTGCGCGTTTCCGAAAGCCCGATGTCCGGCCCGGTCTACCGCGCGTTCATCAAGGCTGGCGAACAGGCCGGCTACAAGCTGACGGATGATTTCAACGGCGCGCAGCAGGAGGGCTTTGGCCGTTACCAGCGCACCATCCACAAGGGCGAACGCTGGAGCGCGTCGTTCGGCTATCTGCGTCCGATCGAGGGCGTGCGGCCGAACCTGACCGTGATTTCGACCGGACTGGTGACGCGCGTGCTGATCGAGAATGGCCGCGCTACGGGCGTTGAAGTTGTGGAAGGCAAGGGGGCGCTGACCCAGCAGATCCATGCCGACAAGGAAGTCGTGGTGTGCGCAGGTGCGGTGCAGTCGCCGCAGATCCTGATGCTGTCAGGTATTGGCAACCCGGAACATCTCGATCGGTTCGGCATCAAGGCGACCGTAAAGTCGCCGGGCGTGGGCCAGAACCTGCAGGACCACCTGGACGTCACCGTGATCCACGAGATGACCCAGCCCGTGTCGGCCTATTCGCAGCAGAAGGGCCTGAAGAAACTCGGCGTTGGCCTGCGGTATCTTTATAACCAGACCGGCGCTGGCGCGGACAATTTCCTGCAGGCGGGCGCTTTCCTGAATTCACGCGAAGGCTTGTCGATGCCGGACATCCAGCTGCACCTCGTGAATGCCATCATGATGGATCATGGCAATCATGACCCGCAAAAGGATGGCTTCACAGTGCATGCGTGCCAGCTGCGGCCGGAAAGCCGGGGGACGGTCTGTCTCGCCTCGGCGGATCCGTTTGCCCATCCGGCCATCGACCCGAATTATCTGGCGACGGAAGAAGATCGCCGCGTGATGCGCGAGTCCGTCAAGATGGTGCGCGAGATCTGCGGACAATCCGCCCTCAACGCCCTGCGCGGCAACGAGATCATGCCCGGCGCAAGTGTCTCAACGGATGATGACATTGACAGCTTCATCCGCCGGATGGGCGAGACGATCTATCATCCCGTCGGCACGGTTGCGATGGGCACGAGCGAGTCGAGCCCGGTCGACGCGGAGCTGCGTGTGCGCGGCGTGGATGGGCTGAGAGTAGTGGACGCGTCCGTGATGCCGACCCTGATCGGGGGCAATACGAACGCGCCGACGATCATGATTGCCGAGAAGGCTGCAGACATGATGCTGGGCAAGCGGGCGCTGGCACGCGAAGAGAGCCTTACGCCCGCCTGAGGTAATTAGGCGTTGCTGGTGACCAGGCGCAGTTGCGGACCTTCGGAATGGGTGTCCGGTGGCACGAGCATGGAAATGCGGTGGCGCCAGATGGGGCGGCCCTTGAGCATGGGTTCACCGCCGAGCGTCTGGTAGAGGCCGAGCAGGCGCGGCGTGTCGCCATGCGCACCAGTGCCGGGGCGAACCAGCGGCATGAGGGTGATTTCGACTTCCACGCGCTGGCCCGTCAGGGTTTCGCCGCGTCCGCGGATGATGCCGGGGGCGCCATCGAAGCGGACGGCTTCCATGAAATGCGCCATCATCTCCCTGTCGGGGCCGCTCCAGAGCTGGAGGAAGTCGTGATTCGTGAGATCGCGTCCCAGAAGGCCGGAAAGGCCCTGACCTGCCGTGCGGAAGAGCCAGCCATACTCGCGGCTGTGCTGTACAACGAACAATTGTGTGATCAGGTCCGGGTGTTCGGCGACACGTGGGTCGTCGACTGTATTGGTTGAAGGCGTCCGGCCCATCCGGCGCCATGCGTCGACCAGTATCCGGGTATTTGGGTGTAGCGACCGGTCTTGCATGACTGGCATTCTCCGTATTTTCCATTGACCCGACCCGGGCCATTCATGCGGTGCTATTCGCAATAAGCATTCCAGTTGCAGGAGTACGCGTTTGGCGAAATTCGCGTGGTTTCAGCCTCAAAATTCCCCTCACAGGGAACATGAGCGGGTGCCCGGTGTCATCTTGATTGGCGGTGAAGGGCTGTGACGTGCCAAGCCGAAACAGTCGGCCGCGCCGCGCCGGGGTTAAGGGCAGGGCTGCCGGGATTGCGTCGCGAGCGGCTGGCAAGCATGAACGAAAATACAGAATACACCCTTGCGAAGATTCGCGGCTCAGATACTTATTTGCTCACCGTCAAATAATCGCCGCCGCGAGTTTCGCGGCTCCTCTCAGACTTGATAATAAAATTCCAGGGAGAACACCGAGTGTCCCAGACACCTTCGCGTACGCAGGTACGCCCGAATTTGAACTACCTTAAATCAGCCCTGACAATGAGCGTTGGCCTTGCCGCATTTGCGAGCCTCTCAGCGCCAGCCGTTGCTCAGGAAACAGATAACGACTCACCGCGCACGATGCAGACCGTGACCGTGACATCCACCAAGCGTGAACAGACGCTTCAGGATGTGCCGGTTGCCGTGTCCGTGGTGGATGACAGCGTCATCGCCAAGGCGCAGATCACCGACCTGAACGACCTTCAGTCTCTGGTGCCATCGCTCAGCGTCGGCCAGCTCCAGTCTTCGTCGAACACGAACTTCGTGATCCGTGGCTTTGGCAACGGCGCGAACAATGCCGGTATCGAGCCTTCGGTCGGCGTGTTCATCGACGGCGTTTACCGCTCGCGCTCGGCCTCGCAGATTTCCGACCTGCCGAACATCGAGCGCGTGGAAGTGCTGCGCGGCCCGCAATCGACCCTGTTCGGCAAGAACGCGTCGGCGGGTGTCATCTCTGTGGTGACCAAGAAGCCTTCGTTCGAGCCCATGGCCAGCGTTGAAGGCACGGTCAGCAATTTCAACGGCTATCGCGGCAAGGTCTATGGCACGGGTCCGATCACGGACACGCTTGCCTTCGCCCTTGGCGGCAGCTTCAGCAAACGTGATGGCTATATCGAGGATATCGGCGACGGCCCGGACACCAATGAGCGCAACCGTTATGGCATCCGCGGCGAGCTGTTGTTCGAACCGAACGAGGACATGTCGTTCCGCCTGATCGGTGATTATGACACGATCGACGAAATCTGCTGCGGTGCCGTCAATGTCGTGAACGGTCCGACGGGCGCGGTCATCAATGCGCTCGGCGGGCAGGTTGCTACCGGCGACCTGTATGAAGTGGCCTACAATTTCGGCTCAACGAACAATATCGACAATGGCGGCCTGTCACTGCAGGGCGACTTCGATCTTGGCAAAATGACACTGACCTCGATCACTGCTTACCGCACGACGAGCGTCGATCAGAATGCAGACTCGGATTTTACGACGGCCGAATTGCTGAGCACCAACGCAAACCAGACCGACATCGATACATTCACGCAGGAAGTCCGACTGACTTCCGACACGGATGGTCCGATCGACTGGATGGTCGGCGGCTTCTATTTTGATGAGACGGTCGATATCGGTAACCAGATCTATTTTGGCGACGATTTCCGCCGCTATGTGGATTTCCTCTCGGGCGGCGCAGTTGGCCAGATCGAGACGGCGCTCGGCCTTCCTGTCGGCCAGGTGTTCGGACAATCGGGCCAGGGCCTGACGGAACAGTTTGGTCAGGACAACAAGGCCTGGTCGATGTTCGGCACGGTTGACTGGCATGCCACGGATCGCCTGACAGCGACTGTCGGCCTCAACTATACCGAGGACAAGAAGGACGCTTACGGCAATATCGCCAACACGGACGTGTTCTCGGGCATCGACTTTGTTGCCCTTGGTTTCGCGCAGACACTCGGTGGCTTTGGCGTCGATGCGACCGATCCTGCTCAGGTAGGCGCTTTTGCGGCCAACAATCCGGCTGCTTTCGCGGCCATCCAGGCTGCGGTTCAGGATCCGGAGCAGAACCCGCTTCTTGCCCTGCAGGCGCTTCAGTTCTTCCCGCCATTCCTGAACTTCCCGAACGCAGTGGAAGACGGCAAGTCCAAGGATGACAAGCTGACCTACACATTGCGCCTTGCTTATGATGCGACAGACAATGTGAACGTCTATGCGTCCTACGGCACCGGCTTCAAGGCGACCTCTTGGAACCTGTCGCGTGACAGCCGTCCGTTCGCGAGCGACTTCACGCCCGGCTCATCGGTAACGAGCCCCGGCTCGTCCCCCATCCGTGATGCGGGCCTCGCGGTGAACAACCTCGCTGTCGGTACGCGCTATGCGGGTCCCGAACTGGCGACCGTCATCGAACTGGGCGCGAAATTCGCCTACAACACGTTCGCAGTGAACGTTGCCCTGTTCGACCAGGAGATCGAGGGCTTCCAGTCCAACACGTTCTCGGGCACCGGCTTCAACCTCACCAATGCCGGCAAGCAGTCGACACAGGGCATGGAAGTTGATGCCTCATGGAATGCGACCGACAACCTGTTGCTGACCTTTGCTGGCACGTTCCAGGATCCGGTCTATGACGACTTCACGAGCACGGGTATCAAGATCGACCCGTCCTTGCCGCTGTCGGCATCGAACGAGCTCGATCTGTCGGGCCAGAAACCTTATGACATCCCGGAAGTGGCGACCTCGACATCGGCGACTTACAGTTTCGACGTGAACTCGCTGGCCTCTTTCGTGCGTGTTGACTGGCAGTATGAGAGCGAGACGGATTATTTCGATGATCCGGCCAACCAGGCGCTCATCAACGATACCCACAAGATCAGCACCTGGAACGCCTCAGCTGGCTTTACGACCGAGAACGGTCTGGGCGTGACGGTGTGGGGACGTAACATCTTTGATGACGAGTACATCACGGTTGCCTTCCCGACGACGGCGCAGACCGGCTCGATCAACGGTTATCCGAGCCAGCCGCCGACATACGGCATCACGGTGCGCAAGTCCTTCTAGGGCGTCGCGTCATATATATGGAAAGCCCCGTCGCTTGCGGCGGGGCTTTTTGCATTCAACGGCGAGTAATTGCCCGCAGTGACAGCATCGCGAGGATGAGACCGAGCGCTTCGAACGCGATGTAGAGATAGAAGGCGGGCGTCGGGGCGGGGCCGAGCAGAAGCGCTGCAGCGCGCGCGAAGACATAGCCGCCCAGATAAGTGACGAGAAACCAGAGCGCGGGGCGCAGGAGTGACTGTCGCAAGGCGCCAGCGGCCATCAGGCCGGCCGCGCCAAGGCTCACGCCGCCATAGACGCCCCGCATCTCATAAGCGCCGTTGGGGCCGCTGACATCCACACCGAGGCTGGAGGTCATGCCGAGCGGGTCCAGAAGGGACCAGAGGCCGAAGCCGGCGAAGCTGACGGCCATGGCCGCGAGAAACAGGCGAATCATCATGGCGGACAACTTAGGCCGCGATTCGCGCATGGAAAGGCGAAAGCGTGCGAGGCAGGCGATGCAGGCATTGCCTGCCATTGCCAGCCTGCATGACTATATAAGGAACGAAGTGATTCCTGTGCAGGAGGCTGAATGGCCCGCAATCCCGGACGCCCGCCCATTATCAATGCTCCACCCTGGGTGACGGGGATCGCACTTGTGCTGCTTGCGACCCATGCGATTCGCGTTTTCCTGCCGTCCGGCATGCAAGATGCGCTGCTGTGGGAGACCGCGCTTTTTCCCGAGCGATTCTGGAACTGGGCCGGAGCGAGCATGCCGCCCGGCGCGGCAGAACCCTATGCCAACGCGTTCGCGGCCCTTTCGACCCTGCTGACTACGGGCCTTGTTCATAGTGACTGGGTACACGTGGGCTTAAACTCGGCCATGCTGCTCGGCGTCGGCAAGCCTGTTTATGAGTATCTTGAGCGGACGGGCCCCGAAGAACGAAACCGTGCCGGGTACGTCTTCCTTATAGTGTTCCTTGTGAGTGTTGTTGGCGGCTCTGTTGCGCACCTCGCGGCGAGTTATCCTGCCGGCCCGCCGGCCATTGGGGCCTCCGGGGGGGTGTCAGGCCTGATCGCGGCGGTTCTTCTGGCGCAGCAGGGGGCGCGGCCAAGGCTTTTGGCGCGACCATTCCTTGGGGCCAGCCTGGTCTTCCTTGTGGCCAATGTGGTGCTCGCAGTGGTCGGCCCGTCCATGATGGGCGCGGGAATCGCATGGCAGGCCCATGTCGGCGGCTATGTTGCAGGGGCGCTTGCGTGCCGAGTCGTTATATGGCGTCGCGAGGGCCTCGCGGCCTGATTTGTCTTCCTCATCGATTCGGTGCGCCGAATATGATAGAGTGCCTCAATAAAGAAACCGGATTCACCGGTAGAGGCTTGGAGGATGCTATGACGATTGACCAGATTCTGAATGATAAAGGCCGGGAAGTGATCTCGGTTGGCGCGGATGACACGCTTGGTGATGTCGCCAAGGTGCTCGACCAGCGCCGAATCGGCGCGGTCGTTGCGCTCGATTCCGGTGATTCCATCATCGGCGTGCTGTCCGAGCGGGATATTGTTCGCCAGGTCGCCCGTCACGGACAGGCCGCTTTGGACATGAAAGTGGGCGACGCCATGACTCGCGATGTCGTCACGGTGCCGTCAACGATGGCAATTGAGGTCGCCATGCAGCTCATGACCGACCGCAGAATCCGCCATCTACCCATCCTTCGTAACGATCGACTGATTGGTTTTGTGTCGATCGGCGATCTGGTGAAGTGGAAAATCGCGGAAACGGAAGCTGAGGCCGAGGCAATGAAGTCTTATCTTTCAGCGCAGTACTGAGCCTCCTGCAACAAAACATGCAGATTTCTGCTGAAAGGCTGTTTTCAGGGGTTGCGGCTTCAGACCATGGGGGGTATTCCCCGGCCTCCGCTGAAGACGCCCTTGGGTTTCCGAAGCGGGCCCGCAGATCGGGCTGCTAAATAAGAAAAAAACTTCTTGCTTTTTTCTTCGAATAGCGGCTATATATGCGGCTCCTTGAAATGCCTGATTTTGCAGGCCGTACCATACGGTCTACCAAGTCATTTGTGCCCAAATCCAGCAGAACGGTGGTCAAACACTAATCTGCAGAAAGCGCAGAAAGGGTGTTGACGGGAAACGAGGCGGTCGTTAGAAGCTGCCTCTTCTTGAAATGCCTGATTTTGCAGGCCGTACCATACGGTCGACAAATTCATTTGTGCCGAAATTACAGCAGAAGCGGTGGTCAAACACCAAACTGCAGAAGGCGCAAAAAAGGGTGTTGACGGGCAATGAGGTGGCCAATATAAGCCGCCTCTTCCGGACAGGGCGGCGCCCTGGATGGCCTACCGGAACTACGGTTCCAGCTGTTTGACATTGTAAGAGATTAGGAAGAGAAACGCAGGCGGCGTGACGGCTTGCGGACGAGGATTTCGGTCCTTGTCCAGACGATCACGACGGATGCGTTTCTTGAGAAAATTCTTTTTCCATCGATCAGGTTTCGGCCTGATCTTTGTGACTAAGGGTTTCTCGTCAAAGAACGCAATTACTTGATGCTTATATAGCAACAGTTGCCGTCCTTATTCCAAAGGACGGATCGTCAGATCAACACTCAACTTGAGAGTTTGATTCTGGCTCAGAACGAACGCTGGCGG
>TARA_R110002020_G_scaffold174307_1_pt1 | contig 27013 bp, 23 predicted proteins | sample TARA_R110002020 | Tara Oceans TARA_R110002020 (sample SAMEA4396489) | marine metagenome | biome: Westerlies Biome; feature: [MES] marine water layer (ENVO:01000295) within the mesopelagic zone...; material: water (ENVO:00002006), including particulate matter (ENVO:01000060) such...
TCCTGTTGTTAGATTACCTGCTACAAAAGTATTTGATGAAACTGTACCACCTGCTCCTGTTGTACTTCCAGTACTTACACTTATTCCATCTTGTTGGACTTGAGGATGAATAACACAAGTATTAATATTTACGGCCCCCAATCCAGCATTTTCATCTCCATTCTCTCTAAAACGAATCATTGGGCAAGTAGCCCATCCTGAAGGGGATGGAATTGTAGTTTCATCAAACCATCTAATTAACTCACAAGATGAGATTTCTGTTTTGGAAGTATCTTGAAATCTTAATCCTGTCGTAGGAGCTTGAATATACCAAAATAAAGTATTATTAATATCAATCAAGTCATACCCATGAAAGTCAGCTACATTACCACAATTTCTAAATTGGCAATTATTAATTTCCATTACTTTTAATCTACCCTGATTATAACTTCCAGAAGTATAATCTGAACCACTTAATACTAATGAACTTGTATTGGTAGCACTAAGTTTGAGATTTTGCAGAGTAAAATCACTATTTTCAACAGTGATAAAAGTAGATGAACTTGTATAAGTTAAACCATCTTTGTTTCTATCAATACCATATAATCCAATTCCCGAACCTGAAGCAAATATGGTATCAGACATATTTACATTACCTCTAATTACATAAGTAGTATTTTCTTCTAAGGTAACTTGTGTTCCTGATGGTGTTGGGAAATCACCAGAATGAGAAACTTCAATTATTTTGGTACCATTTAAATTAGATATTAAAGGTGAAATAACATTTATAGGACTATTACCTTGTAAATATGTAAATGAGCCTGTTGCTCCAGTTAGTGTATCTGTTGTTTTATTATAAACTAACCCTGCATCTCCTCCAAATGCCCCACCATCATTAAATTGGACTTGAGTATTGGAACCACCAGGAGTGCCTCCTCCCCCACCAGCATTTAAGGCATGTGAGGCCGTTATTGCATAGCTTGATGACAATACTGTCATTGAACTAGTTTGACTATTTCTTACATAATTTGTAATACCATCAACTGATGAACTAATTACATATGAAGCAGTTGCTGCTGTTCCGGTTATACTTTGTGAACTACTTATAAAATTTTGACCTTGCCAAGAGCCACTTATACCCGCAGCTGTAAAAGCACTATCAGCAGCATTTAAAGCATGTGAAGCAGTTATTGCATATGAAGAAGTTAGAGTATTTATTACTCCTGCGGCCCCAGCAATGGAGCCAGTTACAGTTAAGGAACCAGATATTGTTATATCATAAGCATCTGTACCCTTTAAAGCATCTATGGATTGAGAAATATGCCATGCCTCAATAGTGCCATCTAATTCTATTCCGGATTTGGATAATGTTTTTGCCATTGTATAAAAATTATTCTGTTATAAATATTATCTATCTAAGTTAACTAATATAGTTGTATCAGTAGTATCAGAACTTTGTAAAGGTTGTGCCATTTTACCTACAGCCAACAACTCATTAGCATTATTATACAAACCTACTGTTGTTATATATGGTTCAAAATATGAACCGGTTACAAAATCTAAGGGTACACCAATATCTGAACCACTAGTTATTATGGAAGGATTAAGGGAATAATTAAATTCATTTTCTAATAATGTACATTTATATTGGGATTCATATATTGTCATTGTACTTTCAAAAGAACAAGTTACATTATTGGACGTTATAACATCATCTAATGCTTGAGCACCTGCTTCTGAATATGATCCAGTACCATACTTTGCTGTGCCATATACACTTCCTGTTATTGATGTTCCAAAAGAAGTTAGAACTGCTATACCATGTTGATATATAAGATCTCCAACCTTGGCTCCATCTTCAAATAAGTTTCCATTTTCATCATCAGTAATAACACCACTTGTTAAAGTTCCAACATATGAAAAGGTGAATGTGCCTGGTTTTATATATTCCCCAAATACTTTAGAAGGTATAGAAATTACACCTATTCTATCATCAGCAGCTTGGGGAAATAATCTGTTTGCATCTAAAGTATCAGACAAATAATTATAATAACTAGGATTATCTGTACCTGCACCTCCTGATATGGTCCCATCAGTATTAAAACTTGCTGTTATGACTGGGGAACCATCTTCTCCTCTTAAATAGTTTGAGTAATATAGTTGTTTTATAGAACGATATACTAATTCTTGATTGTAGGTATTAATTTCTCCTGAGGGGAATGAACCCGATACAAATAAGGTGGGGTTGAGGTTTTTACCAAAATATCTATCTATTCCTGAATTTGAGGCTGTAAATTCACTTGCCCCCGTAAAAGTAAAAGATTTATTTACTTTGAATGGAGTTACTACTACATCTGATGTGGTAAATGGTTTGTAAGTACTCATTCATCTTAGAAATCTAGTTTAGCTCTTATCAATAGAGCTTTGGTAAAATCGTTTAATAATGGTCTAGATAATTTAGCTACAGCTAATAACTCATTTGAATCATTGTATAAACCTACTGTTGTAGGGTAGGTTTGAGGATTATTTATAAACACATCATAAATTACTTCTCCTGTTGATCCTGATATAAATGATGGGTTTTCTGAATAATTAAATTCAGATGCTTTGGTATTAATGAATATATAATCTGAGGTTATTGTTTCTTCAGCATTTAATTGAAATGAAGATCCTAAAGCAATAGCATCAAATAGTGTTTGTTGGTTTTCACCATTAGCTAAACCTACAGTTACATCAGCATCTACTTGAATTGATTGGCTTATTGCATTAGGGTTTAATAACATTGTTCCAATATCTGGTAATAATAAACCATATGATCCTGAATTAGCTACATAACCATCTCCTGAGTAAGCACTTCCATTAGAACCTGAAACTATTTGATATACTCTATTTGACCCTAAATAAGTTTGTACTGTAACATCATTTGAATTATCAGTTAAGTATAATAGACCACCTGATCCTGATAAAGTAAGATTAAATGTACCAGGGAATATTTTTTCTTTATATCTAGACCTTTCAATAGATAATACCCAAAAATCAGTTGCTGTTATAAAATTATCTCCACTTCCAAATGTAAAAGTAGCATTTTCATCTTCTAATACTAATGATCGATATTGACCATAAACTGATGTAGAAGGAGTATTACCTGGAACAGCTGAGTTATAAGCTGTGCTTCCTCCACCTGTTGAATTACCATAAGCAATATCAAATTGTACTGCTGCTTCACTTAATAATGAAGAGGTTTGATATACACTTAGATAAAATGCCCCAGAAGAACCAGCTTTTTGGATACCAGAGTAATTAAAATTAGTTAGTATTGGTGCTCCTGTTGACCAAGCTGTTGATTGTACTGCGTCTGCACTTACTACAAAATCCTCGGGGTCTAATCTTTTAAAGCTCATTTAGTTGTGTTTTTTACGTTACTTTTGTAATTGTTATTGGAATGGTTAATCTAGCTCCACTATCCAATCCTACAAATGTTATTGTTGAATTAAGTTCTGTGTTGGAACCAAACAACGTATTTACTGTAGTGGCTCTTAAATTTATTTGTGTACCAATTACAGTTGAAGAAACATTGGTTCCTAAAGTTGTAGTTGATGTTGTATTTTGATCAGTAGCTGCTGTTGTATTAACTCCAACTCCATTAAAGGTGCTCAATAATCTAACATCCGCAACAGTAGCAGTATAACCTGATTGTTCAAATGCTGTAGCAGCTCCTAAATAATTTAATGTTTGAGGAGTAATTGCTAATGAAGCTCCTTGTTTTAATGTTATAGCAGCATAACCTAAATCTAATACTGGTAGTTTAGCTGTTCCTCTTGGTAGAGTAGCTAATTTATATTTCATAATTTGACTCTCATCAGGAAATGCCTCTAATAAAGGCATATTATCAATTGCTTCTCCGTAATAAGCAGAACCAGATGGGTGAGTAGGATTATATAATGTATAATCGATTTCATCATCGGCTAAAGCAAATTGTGTAATTTGGAAGGAGCCATCATTCTTGGCCATTAATTCTCTACCCTTTTTGGTAAGGATAGCATCTATTGTTAGGATTTGATTATTGAGATAACCCATGGGTTGTGTATTTTAAATATTATTTTGTTCTTGTTTGTTATAAATATAATATATTCATAAATATTATTAAATTAAGCCTTTTTCAGTTAAGTCTAATATGGTTTCACCTGATCCTTTATCTAATGGGTCTGTTGTATATTGAGGAGAAACTAAAGCAGTACCTGTTGAACCTGAAGGTTTGGTTGTATCCTCCCCAGGGAAGATAATGATTGAAGATCCATCAGGTACATATCTTCTAATTAAAAAATGATCTAAATTAACAGATGAACTAGGAATTGGATTATTAAATAGAACTTCTAAAGTTCCAGAAGGATGGGACTCAGGAGGGATAAAACTTTTTACCATGTAAACTCTATCTTCTCTATCTTCATATCTAAATTCATCTCCGGGTTGTAAATTCCAAGTTTCTGTTGGGGTTTTAAATAATGAATTAGGGATTGGTTCTTGTTTAAAACTTCCATAAGAAAGGTTTATAGCAGAAGAACTATCAGATGCAGTAATTCTTGAATAATCTGATGGGTCGGGGTAACCCCATAAACTATTTGGAGAAGAAGATGAAAATGATATGTTTGTGGGGGCAATGGTTTGTTGGACTGAAAAAAACCCACCTACATTAACATTGTTGTTAGTAGAAGGACCAATTTGCAGTCTTTCATAAGCTGTATCACTTGGAAAATTTCTAAGTCTTACATAAGCTACAACAGTATACACCTCATTTTCTATAGCTGGGGAATATATTGGGCCAACTGTAAGTTTGGTATCCTCTATATCAAATTCTTCAGTATACCCAAACCCATTGGAAGATCCAATACTTACACCATCTTTATAAACTCGTAAATATATTCTCCACTTATTTGAATAACTAGATGCACCGGTTTGTATTGCTTTAAACCATTGTTCTGCATTAAAAACAAATATAATTCCATCTTTTTCTGCTTGTTCTGTTACTGTATATTCTCCATTAGAAATATTCATGTAAGGACTGGAGGGGGTTGGTATAGAACCTGAAAGTTGTATTTCCATCCATGCTGTATCATACGCTCTAATGGTTTGGGTGTCTGATGGAATGTTTTTAGCCCAACCTGCTATGTAGGTTCCAATAACTATTTTAGATTTTACAGTTGCTATAAAAGATCCAGTAGTATTCCAATAAACATTCCCAATATCACTATATAAGGACCCAGATTGGAGAGTAAGAATAGGTTCTATCCTATATCCTCCCTTAACAATTTCTTTAGTACCATTTAATACTTCCATTCCTAACCCTTCTGGGGGTTCATTTAAATTGATGATACAATTCTGTCCCTGTGGGAAGGTATGTTGAATGTCTGGGGTTGAGAATTTGTTAATGTTGGGTTCACTAACATTACCATCATCTTTTATGAGATATTGGATGTGAGCTTTAACTGTGTCATTTCTTTCAGGAAATGAGCTTTCAATCCAATCACAATATGTAATTAAATTTTGTTGGGATTCAACATTTGGTTCTTTTCCATAAGTGCCTAAAGGTAGATAAGGTTCTGCTACTTTAGGTTGTCCTATTATAGTTTCAACTTCACTAATATCAATCCATTGATTTAATAAACTTGTTGATCTACTACCTTTATATCTTGGATTTATTGATTTTAATATTGTATAGTTAGATTCAGGTACTGTGCCTTTCACTGCAGTTCCATCTATTATAGGTCCAATATTTGTTGGAACTGTTATATCGGTTGTATAATCTACGTCTTGTAGGAACTTATTTTCTCTAGCAATAGTAGCATTGCCTAATGATGGTTGACAATCAAATGCTCTTGAAAAATCATTATTTCCTAGGTAAGGTTCAGGGATAGATTCGACAGCAGCAAAACCCACATCAGTTGAAGAAGTGACGTAGAAAGAAGATGTTAAAAACTGGTAAGAACCTGTAATAAAATTAGGGGGGAGTGTATTTTGGTTTGTTATTATCAAATTAAAATTAGAACCTACTGAACCGCTTCCTGCTCCATTATATCCTGGTATTGATGCTGTTATATAAAAATTTTGGGTTGATGAGCCCCCGGGACTTACAGTAGAAAGAGAGATAGAATCTAAAATTGTATCTGTTATACCATAATCCTGAACTAGCTCTATAGTTGTAGCCCAAGCCCCAACAAACCCATCATGTATTATATTTATTGATCCTGTGGCTATTAATTGTATATCTTTTTGGATGTATGTGTTTAATTGGTAAGAATTGTTAGAGGTATTGAAAAAATCTAAATTATCCGTTATAACATTAGTAATAGGTACTATATCCACATTCTTACTGGACTTTGATACCGGTAGTATATCACTAGATATTGATCCTGTAAAATTATAACTTAATGAAGAAGAGTCTGAAGGGTTTACTGGTTCTCCGTTAGTCCAATCTATATTATAGGAATAGTAGTTGGGGTGTTCTGTAATAGTATTGATTTTAATAAATGATCTTTTTGATAGATTGTTTGATACAAAGGCAAAAGACCCAGTAAGGAAATTTATTACTTCTAGGGATTTTAATGAATTAGATTGATCCCTACCATTAGCATCCCTTTTAGCTATTTTCATCCCAATTCTCCCTTCCTCAGAAGTTAAATTTGAATAAGCAAATACGTAAGGGGGGATGGTTACTTCATATCCTGCTAGAGAAATATAACCATCTAAGGGTTCATTATCCTCACTTAACCAAGCATCAGAGGAGTACAATGGGGGCTGTCCAGATTCTTCCAAAGTGTGGTACCATCTTATTTTGTAGGGTACAGGTGTTGGATCGTTGTTTTTATATGGATCACATCCAGGATTTAAATTTCCATTGGAGAGTAACATTACAGACCCACTATACTCACCATTATAAAATTCATCTTGTGTATCATGAATTTGTGATATTGACCCAGATAATGTAGTATTTGAATACTGCCATTGTTGAGCATTAGTAGCAGGGTAATACCCACCAGTGGTTAAAATTGGGTTTACCACAGGCATATATCTTACAGCATAAAATCCTAAATCATTTGTTTGCCACCTTACTTTATCTCCTGTTGAAGTTGGGGTACTACCACTAAAAGGATATACTTGTTGAGAGGTTAAAGTAGAAAATTGAGTGAGGGGTAAGTTTAAAGAATAATCCTTATTGGGTTCTGTGATGGTTTCCCAACTTAATGATCTTGAAACATTATTCCCTATAGTTGTAAAAGAAGGAAATATATTTTCTCCATCATATAAATTAAATAAACTAGAGGTATAAATATTTGAACCATCAGCAATATCAATCTCTTCTAATGTTCCCCGGGCATCAGAATTTATTTTTAGAGTATCTAAAGTATCTGGGATTTTGTAACTTACATCTAATTGAACAGAATCAACATAGGCTATTACTGCTCCTGAACCACTTGGAATATCTGCTTGTATACGGAGACCAAATGAAGATGAATTTACCATTGTCGGGGTTAAGCTACCCCCAAATCCTACATAATTTACTTGAGAATAACTTGTAGGCCAATCTGTTGATATATCTGCTAAATTTGAACCAATATAAGGGGAAGTACTTGAACCCGTAATCAATTGTATTATTTCATCAGTGACAGTTTTTGAATAACTTAAATCATCATATTTTTTAATAATAGTTGCATTAACATTTATATTAAAAGCATTTGAAGGAAGAGAGAAACCATAGTCAGTTACATCTAAAAAATAAGTTAATACATTATTGATAGTATCAGTATAAGCCCCATCCATATTCTCACTTCCCGAGGCCTTATTAGCTCTATTCCAAATTTTTGTACCTGTTCCTAACTTTATATTTTCTCCCTTCCCAGCAAATAAGGATGAAGTGAATGCTGGTTCCGATGTGCCTGATGATGTAAAGGCAAATTGGATTCCTTTGGGTGGGTAATTAATAGGATTAACACTTCCACCAGCCCCCCCAGTTAAATTTTCAATTGAACCTGAGTTGTAATTATTCCATTGGGGTGAAACTGTACCAGATATTAGTAGGTTTTGTTGTGTTATGGGTTCATTATAAATAATAGACCCACTTTTTGGATATTTTGCCATTAAAGTATCTATACCTAATTGGGGTTGTGGATACTTATTTCTTTCAAGTAAATGTTGTTTTACTACAAGACCCGAAGCTAAACTTGTACGAGCAGGTATAAAATCCTTAATCATTTTAAATAATGAATTATCAAAGAATTTTATTAAACGTACAAAATCAACTAAATCATAGTTTTTAAGATATTTTTCAAAATAAGCATCTCTTAAATTATTTAAATCAGGATAATAATCTAATGAAGATGATCTTTGTCTTGGATCTCCTATATAATCTCCTAAATTAAAATAACCTAATTGACCTATAATATCATCATTAATTTCATTTTGTGGTGAAAATGCTACTTCTAATAAGTTGATATGTGGAGTATAACTTGCACTTGCTTCAGTATGTTGGGTTACTCTTCTATAAGGGGATAAAGTATCGCCTGTTGGGATAACATTATCTTCAAATCGTACTTTATCAGTAATTCTATTTTTTATTCCAACTGCAGGTTGATCTAAGAAGTAGTATTCTGTGTTAGCAGAGTATGAAGGTGGAGTGTTGAAGTTATAATTACTATTATCACCAAATGATTGGGTTGGAATCCATGAACCTGTTATTTTGGGGTGTATGGAGATTTGGGTTAAAGATGTTGATTTACCTAATTCACTCCCCAGGGGAGCTCTAAATATCAATTCATTGGGTGAAGAGTTTATTGTGTTTCCTTCAATAGATAAAGGATTCATTACATAATCATTAAATCTACTTTCGCTTAAGATTGTATTATAATATCTAATTTCTTGTAAAGAACCTGAAAATCCTGGAAATAGAGATGATGTAGCAAAATATGAAGAAATGGCTTGCCCCCATAAATCATTACCTGAAGGGATGGATACTTGGGAGGAACTTTCGTATCCTATTTGTGTTCCATCTTTCCCGTTATAAATTTTATTTTTTGCATATAAATTATACCCACCACTTCCACTAGTAACCATTACTGACCACCAACCCCCATCAAAAAAGGGTAAATAAACACTAGCAGTTGTAGTAGTATCTGAAGATGAAGGGTAAAATTTTAGATTAGCATATTGATAATAAGGGTCTTTTATGGAAGCAGAATAAGAACCACTAAGAGATCCTGAACCTGCATATTCAAGGGTTAAGTCAGTTAAAGGGGTTGAACCAGAATATAAACTCCATAAAGATTGTGATAAATTTGTTGGTAAAATATCTTCAGCTTTAAATCTAAATTCTATTGAATCCTTAGAATTTGGTTCAAATACCCCTACGTTGTAGTATGCAGTCATACCTATAAAATCAGCATGAACTTTTACAGAATTTCCACCCGAAGCAGATATAGTAGGAACAAATTGTAACCCAAATTCGGGGGAATTTACTTCAGCCGGAGTCCAGGTTTGTCCCCAAAGATCTGTTGGAGATCCATATGAAGCCGTAGCTCTTATCCTTGGCCATTCTGTAATGGTATCTGCTTTATTTGTTCCCTGAAAATGTTCTGAAGCACTTGAGGTGTTTTTTGACAAGTATAAATCTCTATCCTTTACATTACGTAAAGGGCTATACCCAGATGCAGATATAACATTTCTATTAATGGTGACTTCAAAACCTGTAATAGTAGCATTTGTTGGAATATTGAAACCATAATTACTAACTAGTAATTGATTAGGAATTAGACTAGAAGTTATAAATCCTTGTGAAGGTTGACTTAAAACTCGGGCTGTTTGTCCATCTTCTGATCCGGTAATTCGTTGGATTTCTGTCCATATCCCTGTGGTGGTGGTATAACTTCCTGATTGGGAAGCAGAAAAAGGATAATTTGTGGAGGAGAATGATGAGGTATTGGATGAAGGGAAATTTGTACTTATAAAGTTATTCCCATTAGTATCAAATGCATAATTAAACTTATTAAAGTAATAATCCCAATCATCTATATTAGTTTTATCTTTTCCACCAAATTCACTTATTTTAAGTATTGTATCAGGGATACCATATGATGTAATTAATGCCCTTAACCCCGGAATAGTACCTTTTGATTGGATGAGATATGGTAAATTATGGTATATTCTTTTGTAAATTGATTTATTAACATCATCTAAAGGGATAGATGTTGTTGAAGTAGATATCATTGTATTAACATACTCATATCCTGAAGGTGTAGGTAAAGAACCTGTTATATCTGGGAATGGAAATAAAGCACCATTAGGAGTCATTCCTAAAAACGCTGTGTATAAATCGTCTTTACTAAAGTTGTTTTGGTATAGTTTAAGTCCAAAATCTCTAATGGTATCTGCTACTAAATCTTTGGATACACCATAATCTAAACGATTATCGGCATTATACTTTTGTGTTATATCTTTTGTATAAACCCAAATACTGTCAAAATGTTGACCTACCATCGCTACAAACAAATCATAGGGTTGATTTGCAGAATCTTCTCTTAAATATTCAGGTATTGAGAATAATAGGTTATCAGGATTTTGATTATCAAAATTAGATGCTGATAATATTTGACCACCAAAATAAACACTACTTTCATTATCACTACCCAACCAAGTTAAAACTTCTGTGCTATCTGTTTTAGCTAATTCATATGGTATGGTACTTGTTGTTTTAGGGTAAGTAGTAGAACCACTGCTATAATACAAGTAATATTCAAACCCATCAAAATTTTGTTTAACATTACCTATTTTGTTTTCTAATATAGTAACACTAGTCGCAGAAGAAGAAACACCTGATAAATCAGCTATGGAAGCTGAATATGTTTCTATTAACCCTACTTTATAGTTAAAATTTTCTAATCTTGTTTTTGCAGAACTAAAATGGCAAAATTCATTAAAATCAGAATAATCAATACTAATTTGTAATGATGAAGCGGATATTAAGCTATTCAGTTGTTGAAATGAACTTGTTGTGTTAGAAGCAATTAAATCATTATATGATAAAGGTTGTGTTGAGTTATTGATTTGATCCTTAATAGGCAAATTAAGGTTAGGACCTTGAATTTGAATTGTATCATCAAAATCAATTACTTGGTTTGGAAAACTTACCCTAAAAGCTTCGGGTTCATTTAATGTAGTTACAACCCACAACTCACTTTTTAAATCAAATTCTGGTGGTAGTGGTTCATATAATTTTACTAATATTGTAGGATCAGTAGTGTCCTCATTATCTATTTTTACATTATTAGATATGAGTAAATCATTGTTTCCTAGATTTAAATAAAAATCTAAAAAATAATCACTATCTTCTCTCTTTTGAACAAAAGCATTTGTTTGTTCTATAATATCTAAATTAGTTAGTGTATTACTATCTAATCTAAGTTCGGTTCTATCCGAAGATATTTCTTTAATGTATAGGTGTTGGTTAGGATCACCAATTTCTTTAGTTAAGAAGTTATAATAAGCAATAGAATCTCCTCTATCAAATCCTAGATTTTGTAAATCTTTCTCAGGATCAATATTAAATTGAGATATGGAATTTATTCCTGTAGAAGGACTATCATTCTCAACTGAGTAATTAATGTAAGAATAATTTTGATATGCAAGTGTTGTGTTATTCTCATATATGAAAAATTCAATATAACTTGAAGCCGTCAGTACAGTATCTACATCAAAGGATGAAATTAAGTTTTCATCCTGGGAATCATAAACCTGTAGGGAGAAATTATTAGGATCTACTTGAACTATACTTGCCATTTATTAATATATGTTATAAATATCTTTAATAACCTTTTTTTATAATTTATTATTATGTAAAACTATCAAAGGTTGTATCCGTTTCTTCTGTAGCAGGTATATTAGCTAGTTCTTGTTGTGTAGATAAAAGTTCTTCTCTCAATGTAGCAATCTCATCTTGGAGTGCTGATACTTCTTCGTTTACTTGATCAAAAGCAATATAGTCCCCACTTGTTTTTATTAAATATTCATGAGAATTTGTTTCACCCTCTTCAGGAATCTCATAAAATAGTTGATTGTACATATCAAAAAATTCTTGAACTGTTGGTTGTTCATCCAATTGTTCTTGAATTGTTTTAACCCCCAATTGATTAAAAGAAGTATCAATGGTTTTTTGATACTGGGGTTTGTTGAATACGTTTTTATTTAATCTTATATTTTCTGCCATTATCCGTTTATTACTTTAAAATAATAATTATCATCTAATATTAGGGTTGATCCTCCTATATTAGTTTTTACTAGGATTTTGTAATATCGTTCTGGTTCTAACCCATTCATATAAACATCAAAATAATTTCCATTACTATCGGAACTTAATTGTGTGTATGTTGTATCGTAATCTACAACAAATTCGTTGGTATCCAAATCTTTTATTGCATAATATGAAGCAGTTGGTAAATAGTTAGTTCCAACAAATAAGGATGCTGTTTGAAATGTTCTAACTGGGTATTTAGGAGCTACATTAAATCTAAATCTATTAAAACTTGAAGGAAAAAATACACCGGGGTTTTCTGCTAATGACGATACTAAATTAGTAGTACTAACTATACTACTTGTTGCCGAACCTGTTAATACAGATGAATAATCTTTCCATCTAAACTCTAATTGGGGAGGATATATAGTATTAGTATCAACACTATAAAATTGCATTACGGGTTGGATTTGAGTATCGGTACTAAATTCAACTGTATCTTCCCATTTTACTATAAATCCGTTATTAGAAAAAGAACCACTATACCATTTCTCAACCATGGTTTTAACTCCCACTTTTAAATCTTTTTCACTTCTGGTATCAAAGGATTGTGTAACAGCATATAATGAACCATCTGAAGCACTATAATACCAACTACCACCACCTTGGGCAACATAAGTAGCATCGTAAGAACTTGTAACATAATTATTTGTGTTATCAGTTCCACTTGAGGACCAAGCAACAGAACCTGAAAAATTGGGAGAATCCCAATTAGCCCCATCTTTAACTTGGGGTGAATCTAAATAAGTACCTGTCCCATTCCACCAATACTGAGCTATAGGATGTACAGATAAATCTGTTGATTCAACAATTCCTTGAGCAGTTGCTATAAACGATCTAAGATTAACATCCCATTGTGCTCCGGATATTTTATTATCTACAACATCAATAATTTCTGATTGTACAAATTCCATTAAATATCTTGATACTTGAGGATTACCATCCACTGCAAGATTTAGATTTGAAATTTCAACTATAGGGTCTATCCCTGTATTCATTTCTGGGTAGAAAGAATATAAAGTTGTATCTTTGTATGGGAATAATTTATATACTGCCATTATAGTTCTGGATTTCCTCTTAATAAACTCATATATGTGTTTTTAGGAGTATATTGATGAAGTTTTGTGATTACGGGTGTACCTTCTTTATTGTATAGAACTCCTAAATGGTTTTTGAATTTAAAACCAAATAAATTATTTGTCCCAATACTAATGTATTGACCATTAGGTATATTACTTGAATTAGTTCTATTTGGACCTCCAGTTCCACCTTGTTTAGTTCCTGCATTTGGGTTTTCTACATCTAATCCTGTTGTTTCAAATACACTTTTAGGTTTAATATCTGTACCTTCAGTACCAAAACTACTATTATTAGATCTTGCTCCTTGATAATTATCTAAATAAGTATTTGTTGAAGAATACCTTGAAGATGGGTGACCAGCATCCAAAATAGTTTGATTAGTAGTATTTTCTAATCCTGGTGGGAATGTTATTGGTGGTGGTTTATTTATTGGATTTTCTGCCATAATTTATATTTTATAAGGGTACTACTTTTCCTTTAATGTCTGTATTTGGGTACTTAAGTTCAAATATGCTTGGATCTAATGAAGGATAAATAACATTTTCTTGAGTTGCTCCTTCTATATCATAAGCATAAGGTGAATATCCATTTGATGCCCCTGCTTTATTTGAAAAAATTATATTTTTCACTGTTTGGACACCTTTAATTTTATCTAACCTAACAAATAAATCTCGAATCATAATAGGTTGATTAATCTGCCAATTATCTCTTTTAAAATAATCTTTTAGAGAATCAATACAGGCTAATATTACTTCATTATTGTTAAAATTAGGTAATACAATGATTTCAAAATCAATAGCTATATTAATAATAAATCCATTCCTTATTTCAATATTATCTCCTATTACCCTGTATTGAGACAAATATGTTCTTAAATTCTTTTTTAATGTTGTTGACGCCGATGAAAATTGTGATAAGGCATTTTGTGATATTACCCATAAATTTAAGGTTTCAACTGTAGAAACTTGATCATCGGTTAGTTTAGGTTGTTCTATATAAGCTTTAGCTACTGAACCAAATTTAGGAGGCATACTTAAAGCTCTAACTAAATAATCTTCTGCTGTAACTGATCTTTGTTGTGCTGCAGCTGTAGCTAATGTATTTTGTCTTATTTCTTCTGTTGTATCTCCTGCACTTCCACCATCAGCAGCATTAGGGTTAGTTACTGAAATTGAATCAAATATATAATTTGATGTAGTGCCGTTTAAGTTAACTGAATTAAATGTGGTATTAGTAGTATCTAAAGTAGCCAAATCATTGGCAGCTACATTGGCACCAACACCTCCACCTGTTAAGTACCTTACTGTTAAGGTAGTATTTGAAGGAGCAATTCCATAAGTTCTTGTAAATAAGAAATTTGTAGGAGAATAAGCTGTTGTTAGTTTATCTACTTCAAATGGTAATCCTATACCTACATTATTGGGGTTTGGAGTTATTTCTTCATCTTTATCATCAACATTACCGGCACCAAATTGAATTTGTAAATTTGTATTTGAAGTGAAACGTGTTGAGAAACGTCTTTGTACCTTTTCTAATTGGAGTAAATAAGGGACTTCACCTGCATCTTCAACATTGTTTGGGTCATTTGTATTAGTATTTTTAATATTTTTAAATACCATTTCTTGTCCAAGATGATCTACTTCATACCAAGTATTACCATCAGAATCAACAATATCTAAAATTCCTATAATATTACTAGCATTTATATCAATGGTAGTAAATTGTTCAGGATTACCAAATGAAAAGTTTTGAGATACTATTGTAGCAGATATAGCTTTTTTGGTTTTCTTTAATAAATAATATTGAGGAACATCTCCTGATGTTTGGTAAACTGTGGTTTCAGTTGGGTCTAAGGAACTAGATATAGAAAAATCACATTGATCTTCCATTAAGAAACTTATACTAGTGTTGGTTAATGATTTTACTATACTATTTTCTCCAATAGTTAAAGCATAACTATAATCTGGTGTTACTGTGGAACCTACTGTTATAGCTGGGAGTTGTTGATATATGTCTATTGTTGCTTGAGCAGCTCCTGTTGCTTTAGGTTTATAACCAAACATATAAGCTAACTCATATAAATTATTTGTTTGTCTTGCAAATTGGGTAAAATTCTCTTGGAGTTGATTATCCAAGTAAAATGCCATTACATCCCCAACATAAGCAGCCATTTCCATAAACATCATTCCAGGTGATGTTGGAGAAAAATCATTATAAGTATTTGGGAAATACGTTTGAGAAAAATCGATTAATTTTTGTCTATAATCGGAAAAGTCTCTATTTAAATATTTTACGTCTCTATCTGTAGCCATTATACAAAGTCTATTTCTAATGTATCATTAATATTAGTGTTTATAACATTATAGGTTAAAATAACTGTTATAGTGTTAAAATCTTCTTGTTTTGTTATTTCTAAGCTACCTATAAAGACATTAGGAAAAAAAGTACCTAAATCCGAAGATATTCTTTCTTTAAGAAAATCTAAATTATCAGTTGCTATTTGTTCAAATACAAATGCTCTTAAACCCCCACCAAATGATGGGTTTAATGGTCTTTCCCCTTGATTAGTTAAAAAATAATTAATTAAATTATTCTTAATAGCCTCTTTTGTTGTATAATTTGGAAAAAATACTGCTGGGGCACTAAAAGGAAGATTAACCCCTACAGCAGCGCTTTTATCAAAGTCAATTGGATATATTTGTTGGGCATCAAAGGGCATATTTTACTTTTTTGTCATTAATCCCATTATTTGATCCATTCCTACATCTCCTTCAGGGAGTTGTCCATTTGGAGATGTTGTATCCATTGAACCTTGAGGTGCAAACTTTTTAACATCCTTACTTGTAAAATTCATAGACATTTCTTCTAAAATATTTTTATATTTTTCCCTAGAATCTAAGGAAGGGGTAGGTGAAGTTATATCTATATTTTTACTCTCATTTATAGGAGTAGATTTAGGAGCTTTAACAGCTTCCAATATTATTTCTTTTAATTCCTCTTGAATTGCCTCCTTTACGGATTGTTTTATTATCTTTTTTAATTCTGATGATTTCATAATACTATGTTTTATATAAATATTGATTTATTCGGCTTTTAAATCGTTTTGTTGGATGTAAAATACTAATTCGTCTATTAAAATTTGGTCATTTGAACTATATGAATACTCTCCTAATAACACAATTACTCCTTCAGTGTTTTTGGCTGTAGCCCTTCTACGTTTAAGGGGTTTGTCTGTTATTTCGGTTTCAACCCCCATCTCAAACCCATTCACATTAGTTACCACTGGGGATAATTGGTTAGATTGTTGGATTGTACTATCTAAAAGTTCTTGTGATACTTGAGCTTGGACTGCTATACCAGGAACTTCATTATCATCATAACTACCTCCTATAGCTGTACATTGTTCTGGTGTCATTTGTTGTGTTGTTCCATCTGGTAGTGTACACGTTATTAAATCACCACCCATTTCTTCAGCACAACCTTGAATTAGGGTATCTAATATGTTTAATAATGCTAAAACATTTTTAACACTATCAAGTAAAAAATCTAATTGAAAAGTTCCTGCACCTATTTTTCCCTTTAGCACATCTATAAGGTCTTCTAAAAGATTGATTAAGTCTTTTGCTATAAGAATAGGACCTACTGGTATTGGGGAAGCAAAAGTAGAGGGAATAAATGATAATCCTGTTACAACAGCTTTAGAGGCCTTGGTAGTAATTTTAGATGCATCTATTATTTTAGGAGGTATTTTTAAAAACTTAGTAATGGATTCAACTCCCTTAAAAATATTATTTAATTGTTTTGTTAGCTTATTTTTTTTATCTATAAGTTTATTTAATTCATCTATACTGGCAGGACAAGTAGGGTTCATATCCTTGAATTGAGTTAATCCCTTTTTCTTCAATTCTGCTAATTTTGAAACACCAAAGGCTGCTATTAAAACCAATATTGCTGGTATTAATTTAGTTTTTATAGTATTAGATAATTTAGTTACTAGTGTAGAAATAAAATCTTTGGGGTTAAAATCTTTTATTTTTTGGAGACCCGAAGAGTCAATTGCTTGTTCCTCTAAAATATCTTCTTCTACACTTACTTTAGTGGTTTGGAGTTTAACAACATTAATATCAGTTCTAATCCCACCATTTAAGGTTTTAATTGAAAGTTCATTTACACTATAGTCTTTTAAATTAAAAGTTAAATCTAAACTATCATCGGGGACATACCATCCTTTTATTGTAAACTCACCTTTGGAATTTGTAGTAGTTTTTTTACCATAAGAATCTTTAATTTTAACCCCGGATAGAGGTAATTTAGTTTGAGAATCAGCTACAGTGTTTGAAAATTCATAAATTATAGATGATGGGTCATTTATATTATATTCTAAATCCCCAACAAGAGAATATAATTCTAATTCTTTATTTAACCCAGCTAAAGATTCCTTAGCTAATTCATCATAATTTGCATTGGATACAGGGGAAAGAGAAATAATTCTTGTTCTAAAATTAAAATTATCAGGGAAATTATACATCTTACCATTAGTATAAGTCCCATCATCTAAAACCTCAAATGTAATTGTTCCTTCTATATCACTAGTAAGAGAAGATAAAACATATGTTGGGGTTATTTCTGATTCACTTTTTGTAGATGGTGGAGGGGTTTGGGGTTGAAATGTAAATTTATCTCTAGTTAAACCAAATATACCATCAAATTTATCAGAATCTATGATATCAAATACCATATCTTCAAACCCTTCTTCAACTATATCATCTGGAAATCCTGAAGTACCATACTCTAAATCTTCTTCTTCTGCATCAAATTTAGCTACAACTTTAAATGGTGGTCCCTTTTGTCTTATAACAAAATTCCAGTTTATATCATAACCAATATTAGTTCCTGTAAGAAAAATTGTTCCCCCTCCTAGAAAATTATCTGAAAAAGTTTCATTAAATGTTATGTTATATTTTAGATTATCTCCAACAGCCATTATTCAGTTTTACTTACTTTTGATTTATAAGATTCAATTTGTCCTACAAAAGTTCCAATTTTAGCAATTAAATCATTAGCTGTAACTATTTCCGGAGCATTAGGTACTGAAACCCCTACAGGCCAAACTGTGCTTGCTGCTAAAGCCGCACATAAAGCATTTAATGAAGTCATTATAGCATTTAAATTAGTCAAAAATTTATTTCCTAATATTAAAGGTTCAGTAGCATTACTACCTAGTTTTATATCTGGGGCATCTACAATATAATTTTTAGTAGAAAAATTAAGGGATGAATTAGAACCTAAAAATACAGAATCCTTAGCACTAATTAAAACATGATCTTTTTTAGCATTGAATACTAATCTATCTGAATTTATAATAACTTGGGGTTCTATATATTGATCCGGAGTAGTAGGAGGTGTACTATATGAATCATAATTAGAATTTTTAACCTCTAATGGAATTTGTTGATTAGATGTAGCATAAATTGATGATAAATCCTTATTTATATCTTCTACTATAGGAACCCAACCCGTATCTGATGAATCAGGATCTTGACCATTCCTAATAATTGTAATAGGATTACCATTTTCCCCATTAATAGACCAATTGTTTAGTATTGGTGATGGTGGGTTTTTAGCTGTGGAACCAAATCTAATACTATTCCCAAATCTACCTTCATACATTATATCACCCGCAAAAGGTAGTAAGGGGTGTATGTTACTTTGTTCTATAAAAGTATTTTGTGAAGGATTAATGGGGCTATTTAATCCAATTTCTTTGGGTTCATTTGTTACTTTTCGAGTGGAACCTGCTGATGTTTGTTGGTAATCTTTTTGTTGAGATGGGGGTAAGTCAGAAGTAAGAATTGGATTTGGGTAAGCATTATGATGCTGGCTATTCCAAATACTAATTACATTTATATAAAAATATGAAGTTGATGTAGCAGCTTGCCCCATTTCCTTATTAGGTAGGGTAAAAATAAGAACCATTTCATTGACTAGTGGAAATGATGATCTTTGAGGTGATAGTGGTTTTGCAATTATATTATTGCTACCTACAAATTCATTACCTTGGGCTTCAAAAAATATGGTTCCGATTCCATTCCATTCCCCATAATCTTTAAATTTAGGATGGTTTTGGTTTAAAATAATATCTGTAACTCTACCAACGAAAAATTCATCTACATGAGATGCTAATTTTTCTTCAACACTACCTCTCCATTTACTTTTTAAGGCACCACCAACAGCAGCACCAAATCCTTTTCTGTTTACAGCCATTATTCATCTTCTTCTTTAGGTGGAAGTTGTAGTTTTTCCATTTCAGCTAATAGTTGTTCTTTTTCTTCATCTGATATGGCAAAATCATCACCAGTACTTCCTTCACTTTGGAATATGCGTTGTAAAATAGTTGCTATTTTAACTAAAGCTTCATCATTTTTAATCCCTAATTCCATATACTCTTTAATTAAGGGTACAATCATAGTAGCATCACCTATATCTTGGATAAGGGGTTTGAGTTCCTTTATTAAAGCAGATATTTGTCCTTCTTTTTTCTTTTGATTATTATAAATCTCTTGAAGTAAGTCAGAGTATTTTTTCCCGTTAAATGTTATTTTATCTAAATGATTCATAATTATATGTTTTTGGTCACATATAAATATAAAAAGCTATAACCTCTTGAAGTTTGTATAGCCATTTTCGAGATAGAAAATATAATTACCCTTAAAAATACTATATAACTTGTTAGCTATCTTAGTTATTTTAGGGGTTTTAACCTCCACCATCTCCCTAATGTAGATGTATAATGCTTTTTTATTAAAAATATCGATTTGATCTCGTTTTCTAAATAACTCTAGAATTGCATCTGCAACTTTAGCATCATCTTTTTTAGGGAATAATGTACCAAAATTCTCTGATGTATACTCAATAAATTCATCTATGAAGAGAGAAAGGTTATCAACAACAGGTTCATCAGTTAAATTACAAGAATATGTTTCATCCTTGTATAAATCATCAACAGGGGCCTTTGCTATTCTATTTGTATAGTTTTTAGTATTGTATACTATTAACCAACGTTTTACTATAGTTCCAAAATAAGAATATGCTTTGGCGCCCCTAGTGGGATCAAATAAATGTATCTTTGATAGGAGGAATGTAATTATTTCATGTTGGAGGTGTTCTATTTTATCTACTTCTGTATAATAAAATTTAAATGTGTGGATGATATTCTCTGTAAGTTTAAAGAATGGGTAATGTATATGAGTTTCATATATTTTACTTTTTATCTTTGTATCCAAAGTCCCATTATACAGAACGATTGCATCTTCTGTTTCTTGGGTAAAGTAGTTCTTTGACTTTGGTCTTCTTTTCTTAGCCACTATCACTTAAGTCTGGTTACTTTGAAGTCATTTAGGATATTTTGAATTTCCTTTACTGACTCAAAAAATTGTCCTACTTCATCATCTGCTTTAAAGACACCACTATGGTCTATTTCTTTTAGTTTTTTATCTGATGCTTCTATTACCTTGGATAAGGTATCAAGATATTCTAAATAACTCATTAGAATGTCTTCCTGTTTTTCGTTTTTCTTTAAGAGGTTAAAAGTTGTAAATCCTAGGATTACAACTAATACACCCGCTATAGAAATTATAATTGTTTCAATCATAAGTTGCTTAACATATCCTTTAAACCTTCACTCTTAATAGTCCCAAGAGCTTTTGTTTTAGTGGATGAATTTGAATTATTATTTAAGGTATAATTTTTCTTTTTGGGCTCCAAATCTTTTTTAAATTCTCCCATCCATTCCTTTTCAAATTCAATTCTGGATGCTAATAAATCTGCCTGGTGTATAATATAAACCAAAGAGGTACGTGGTTTTAATTCAGGCATATAATTTTTAAGATAGGATTCATTTGATGGATCATATAAACCATCATGTAATTTAATGGATAACCATTCATTTTCTGTAGGTAGAATGCCATTATCTACTAATAACTTAATAGATCGATCTGGGACAGACATATAAGTTAATTTTTTATTAAATTGATACATTTCCCCCATATTCTTTTTTCTCCATTCATCCTGAGATGGTAAATGAGAATAATTATCTTCATCCCCCATTTTACCAAGATCATGATTTATACAAGAAAATACAAGCTCCTCTTCTGTCCAATTTTCTTCAACACCAAAATCTTTCCAAACTTTGTTAAGTTTTAATGCTGATTCAATAACTCTAATAACATGATCTACATACCCTCCAGGGAAAGCATTATGGTATGCCCTTTTATGTGATGCGGGCATCATCATAAGTTCTTCCTGGTGTTTATTGTAGAATTCTTGGAGTTTTTCTTTTCTTGGGGATTCAATATAACTGAAATAACCCAAGAGATGTTCCCAATTCTCTTGAATTTGTTCTGCTGAAAGCTTCATAACTTTTATTTTTCTCTATGTATTATTGATTTAAGATCATCCACTAATTCTTGGATTGATCGTTGGGTTTCTATAATTTCTTGATTATTTCCTCCTCTATGAATGTGAAGGTCTAATGTTTTTAATTTCCCTTCTATTGTCTGAATACGACGAAGAGCTAATTCTTTATTTCTCATAAATTTTATTTATTAATTATTGTTAAGGTAATATCTTACCCCCGTGTCACCCTGCCCCTTGTTACTGTTTCTTATTATCCCTTTTTTCCAATCCCTAGTGATTTCAATGTAATAACCTAATTTTGCTTCTCCAAATTTTTCTGCAGAAAATCTAATGTTTTTTTAAGATGAGCACATTTTTCATACTCTTCCAGGTTTTGATAAAATTGGATGGTTAATTTGAGTGCAACTCTAAATTCTTCATCATTACATAATATCAAACCCATTTCCCAATCTTCTTTATCAATTTCACATTGACTAATAAAATCCCAACCTCTCTCAAATGCTACTAATTCACCTGTTTCTTCAAGTTCTTCTATATCCAGTTGTGGTTTAACACTTTTAAATAATTCTACAATTTTTTTCTTATATGAAATGTGATTAAAAATGATTTTTTTAAACATCCCCAATTTAAACATAGGGGTTTCTTTAAACTCCTCAAATTTCTTAATATCTTCTAATTCCTTACTAGTATATGGTTGCAAATCATCTCCACCAGAAAATAAATTAAATATTTTATTCATATCCATAATCATAAATATAATTAAGAATAAAATGGAACCCAAACAAATTAGTTAACATTGACGAGGGTGGTGATTTTATATAGATATCGCTGATATAGCATTAATAATCGCTGATATGTGGACAAAAATGGGCGCCATTTGGTGCCCATAATTGCAAGGTTAAAAATTTATTAATTTGTATACTCTAATGCTAAATCAAATAATTCTTTATTGATCTTTTGATCTTGTCGGAAATTTTTTATTTGTCGAGCTTTACGAACTTTATTACCCATAACATATTCAAAATCCCCCTCAATGATTTTTTCTTGGACAACATTAAATACACTCCAAAGATCTTTTCCTGAATCTTCTTTACGAACTGGTGATAGTAATTCTTTAATATCAATTTTAATTCGTTTTAAATCCTCTTTTGGGAATCGGGTTTGTAGAGCTTTTCTAGCAAAATCAACAGCTTTCTCTTCTTCAAGATTCACCTCTTTCATTTTGTTCATTGATTCAACAGTTAATGGTAATTTTTCAACCATCCCCCTAATTTGAACTTGAAGTTCTTCAAATGAATACCCCATATGACGGATTTTCACATCCTCAAATTGAGTTGTTGAAATAACTAATCCATTGGAACAAATCATTCTATACAAACCTGCTGTAAAGGTAAAACTATTTTTCCCATCATGGCTATTTGTTAGTAGAATTTGTGGAAAAACAGTATCATCATTTTCTCCATTTATAACAACATCTGGGTTTCTAAATACTACTAGGTGTTTTTGCACTCCTAAAGTACCATCAGTTCTTGCTTTTACTTGTTGAGTATCAACAACATCCCATCCTAGTGTTCTCATATCATTGATAACTTTAGTTGTTGGAATATGGGTATAATGCTTTGAAACTTCTTTTGAAGGTTTTTGGGTGAAAACAGATGGTGATTTTAACCTAATTTCTTCATCACTCATAAACCCTTTTTTACTTAAATCTAATACTGGCATAACATTTATTTTTATTAATTTTTATTTTTATTTACGTCGTAAATATACGAAAGGTATCCTGGGGAGCCAAGTTTCCCGTGGATTACTTTTTGAGGAAAGAAAGGGAGCAGATGCTAGTATTTATTAACTACATCTGCTCCAAGCAAATTCCTTGTCGGGTAATTGCTATTCTTTAATATTTGATATTATTATCAATGTATTTACGTTCTACCCTTCCATCTTCATATTGAAGGATATAGATACCATCTGGCAAATATTCAACACCAATCCAAACATTTTGACCTAAAAGATTATAAATATATATTGGAATATCTGTTTCTTCTAATAACGTAACAGCTACCATATTACTATATTCCCATTTCCCATCATAATCAACTTGTCTAAATCTATAATAGTTAATTCCATATAATGGGAATTTATCATCAAACGAATAGTTAATACTTTCATTGGTATTACCATTTCCATCAACAATTCCTATTATATTAAAAACAATACCATCAGAACTTCTTTCAAGTTCAAATCTATCATTGTTTTGTTCGCTAACAGTTTCCCATTTTAGTCTTACATGTTCATTAGTAATTACTTCTGCAGTAAAATATAATAAACTTACTGGTAACGGGTCACTTGAATTTCCAACACCAAATTTAGAAAATTCTGTAAATCCTGTTTTTTGTGAATATCCACTAGTAACAGTTCTACCATTTTCTCCACCTAAAGGTATTTCTGTAGATGAATCAAATGTTGCCCAATCAGCATAAGTAGTTGAAGTTGTTGAACGTTTAAGGATTGTGAAACTATTATCTATTAACCCAGAAATGTTTGCTGTATATAGATTAACTCCATAATTACCACTTAAGAAACTTCCTCCCATACTTGGAGAGATTGTCCAAATAGCATTTTCGTTTATGTTAGAAATCCAAGTACCATCCTCAGATGTAAATAAATTTACATCAACATTATTCCCAGTTTCACTTTCAGCAGCAACACTCATTTGGATAAAATCAGTAGCTCCAGGTAAGTTCAAATTATTGTTGATAAAGTCAGCTTTAAAATAGTTAGTTGGGCCTGAGCCTTGTCCTATTGGAAAAGCATAAGTGTTAGTATTAGCACTTATATTTCTTCTTAAAGTACCAATAATAAATGAACTAGAAGAACCACCTGCAATTGCACCCCAAAGTGTACTTGTTACAGTAACCATCCCTCCATTGGCATCAATTACTCCACTCAATAATATTAACTTTCCAGTAACTAAGTTATCAGATAATGTTATACCATTAGAATTAGCTACATTTAATATTGAAAATGAATATCCATTTGATCTAATTGATTGGTTTGAATTACCAACTAAATTTATTGTAGTTCCACTTACGTCAAAAGCATCACTTGATAGGTTTAAGTTGCCATAAACATCTAATGGACTAGTTTCCATATTCAAAACCCTAAAATTATCCAAAGCAATATCACTATTCCAATCTGCTGCTGATTCGGCTTCAAATCTAAATACTAAATTAGTTTCTCCACGGTAATTTACTAAATCTAAAATAGCTTGAGTCCATTCACTACCTTGATCTCCAGAAATATCCATTAAATCTAATGACCAAGTATTTCCACCATCTATACTAACCTGCATTTTAAAACTACCCATACCAGCTCCATACATGTTATACCAAAACTCCATAACAGGATATGCATTTGAAGATAAATCAAATACTGGACTTAATAAATAAGCATTAACTGCAGGGTAATTGGGTGAAGAACTTTCATAATATAAGTAAAATCCATCTGGTGTTCCTGGTGTTTGGTCTGGGGCTCCTGTTGGTGCTCCACCTCCTGGCCCTGTATCGACTGAAGGTGTACCACCTGCATCAGCTCGCCAATCTGCGCCATCTCCAGTTGTATTCCTCCATCCAGATTTTACAAAAGTAAACCCTGTAGTTGAAGCTACTGTTGAATGTTGAGTTTCGGTTTCAAAGTCTGCTTCATATGGGTATGATGTTATCTTTTGAATGTCACCTTCTACTAAGATATTATCTAACGCCATATCAGACTGCCAACCAGTAGTTGCCCCAGTCCAAGATAAAATAACTTGGGAGTTACCATCAAAAGCAGACAAATCTACAATTGCACTTTGCCAATCAATACTACTCTTATTATTACTCCAAACACCAAATGTCCACGACGTACCATCATATACATCCAATTGTAAGGTACCAGGTCCATAAGCTCCTCCATTACCTGAGTACATATGATACGCAAAAGTAATTTGGGTGTTTGCATAAGTACTTAAATTATATTCACATTCTAACCAAGCTTGAGCATTTTGATTCCCACCGGATGATTCAGTGAAGATATACCCATCAGACCCACCATCTCCATATGGAGGTCCAACTTGAGGTCCTGTTCCACTTGATGGGGTAGATTTTATTGTTTGAGTCCAATCAAAATTATCAAAAGTTGAATTGGTCCAATCACCAAGATTTGTTTCAAACTCAGTTAAATGTGGTAAGGTTGTTACTTGCCCAAATGTTAAGATTGGGAACAACATTAAAAATAATAGTTTAGTTATTGTTTTCATCGTAATCCTCCTCTCTTATTATTGCATTTACTCTAGGGGCATCATTTGAATTTTCCGGTAGAGTTTTTAGATTATCCAATTTCTTTTTGGGTGGATATCTTAATTTATTTACTTCATTTTTAGGTGTTAAAGTTTCCACCATTGTCGGATCACTAGTTTCCTCTTCTATCCTAATATTTTTAGCTGTAGGAATTATATCCTTATAGTTAAATACACTTTTCTCCATATACTCACAATCATGAGATTTAGTTGTTTGAGAAAAGGTTATAAATGGAAAGAGGGTAATAGTAATAAAAGTGTAGAGTTTTTTCATACGCTTTCAATTTAAGGTTAATAATTAATTTAATTATCTAATAATAAATATTAGATTTTTAGTTACCCCTATTAAAATTCTTGGATTTTTATATAAAGGTAATACGATTTGCAAGTTCAACCAATAGTTCTTTGGCTTGGCGAGGACTCCCATCTTCAATGAGTTCAACAGCTTGCATTATATTTTTATATAGTTCTTCTTTTTTCATTTCCCTAAATGGTTTAGGATGAATAATAATATTATGACCCACAATAGTTTTAATACTAGAGCAATAGTCCAATATTTTTTAACAAAATCAAATATCTTTTTCTTCATTTTCCTTCCTAAGGTTCCAATATAATTTCCTTACTTCTTCCCCCAAATGGTAATCACTTCCAAATTGTAGAACTAAATTTTCTATTGTTTTAAATTCAATATCTTCTTTTTTCATATAACTTTTATCTTAATAAATTCCATATCTTATGGCTCCTGCTAATTGTTTAGATTGATTTTTTCCATAACCATATTCTTTTAGTTTGGTATAATTTTTATAATCTCTATAGGCTAATTCCGTGGCTTTATTCCACCCCATACCTGGGTTTAGGTCCATTATTTC